>Ga0209489_101977_pt1 | contig 42178 bp, 29 predicted proteins | sample SiratrowhiteBW_FD_187527 | JGI IMG/M metagenome (GOLD analysis project Ga0209489, IMG submission 187527) | Root nodule microbial communities of legume samples collected from California, USA - Siratro white BW (SPAdes) (version 2) | ecosystem: Host-associated > Plants > Roots > Nodule | place... | reverse complement strand
AAAAAAAGGAGGGGAAAAAAAAAAAAAAAAAGAACTGAGAGGAATGTAAACCTATTTTGGGCTAGAAAAACTTTTTCTTTTTTCTTCGTGTTGCAGGATTGAACTTGGAAACTTTAAGTATAATAACATGATAACCACCACTATACCATCACCAGGTTATACAATTTACGTTATAAAATTTTTTTTAAATTCATTGTAGGTTGTATAATCCTTGTAGGTTATACAACCCGTAATGTATTTAAAAGAAATTATATTGTAGATTGTATAACCCGCAATATATTAAAAAAAAATTTGTATTAGGATTTATACAAACTACAAAATAAATAAAAAAATAATCGTACTTACCATTAATAAAAGTTATTTTCATTTTTTTTCAAGATTAAAATGAAAATATGATAAAATTATGAAAGTGCAGGAAATCACTATCGAGGTGCAGGAAGAATCAGTCTTCCATAACGTACTTAAACCCAAATGTTTGATTCACAATCATCTCAAGAATGCTGCTTCCTGCACCCCCATAATTTATTCTCACAGCGCCATATATCTCCCATCCTCAAGTGAGAATGAGAACTTCAATTTAGCAATGTCAATAGTTTATAAAAGATTACTTGAAGGCCTTATTATTATTTTACTCGTTTTTGTGGTTTGGGGAAGTTTAATTCGGGGTTCCATATAAGGTCTTAGTTTACTCATTTATCTTAAGACCGAACTTAATTAAGACTGGCTCCTTTATGCAAGCCAGTCTAATCATAGTTTAAATTTAATTTGTTAAAAATATCAAGACTAGTTTAATTTATTTATAATATAAATACAGTTTTTAAATTTGACATTATTATTTTTCTTCTAATTTTAACTTAAAAAACACTAGATATTAAATAGAGTTTTTTATGAATATTATTAGCAGAAAAATAGAAACACTTAATTAGCAGTAGAAGAATACACTTTTTTCCAAATGTATACTTTAACATTGCTATTTTAAAACAAGAGTTTGACTTATTTTAAAATTACTCTAATCTCAAATTTGACCAAACAATAGCTTGAATGATTCGTAAGAGTAACGAATAAGTTGAGTAAAAAATTACGATAGCTTTATGCTTTCTAATTTGATGATTTATGACACAAACTGAATTAAGTTGAAATTATTTTTAAACTCAATTGATAATTACTTTTTAAACTTTATTTAATAATAAAATGAGTTAAATTAAGTTTGATATTGAGTTGTAGTTAAACAAAATGCAACTATGGAAATTTTACCCATCTGATTTATAAACTTACTCAAACTAAATAATTTTATTTTTCATTTACATAAAAAATGATTAATCAATTTTTTAAAATATTAAAATTTAGTTTTATATTTGTGAAGTACTTAACGATTTTTTTTAAATGTGATTTAAAAAAGAGAGCGTCATCGTGTTTTTATATTATATTAAGAAATCACAATGTGCTATTGAAAAATGATGATAATACACATTGAAAATGATATGTAGAAGATAAGCTCAAATGAAAATAACTCCACGGTAGAATCCACATTTTGAATATATTGTTTTTCTTCAACGTGTTGAGCAACAGCTTGTGTTGGTTGCTTAGTAGTTTCCTTTGCGATTAACTAATGAGTTTATATATGGTTTTGACTTAGCTATAGCCCATGCCAATTACAAAAATACAAGTTGTAAATTATCATGAATTAACGTTAAACAATCATATTTACGTTAATATGGCCTGCAATTTCGAGGGAATTACAGAGAGTCTTTATCCATGATTGAATACATAAATTTTTTTTTTCTAACTTTTGTTTAGTTATACAGAAAAACAAATATGAACGCGAGAGAGATAAAAACGAAAGTTAAGAAAATAAGAATATCAATTCCCACCTATTCAAGAAAACAATAACATAACCTAAAGTCATTCTGATAACATCGATTAAAAGAATATTATATAATTTTGGTACAACCCCTTTTTCTTTTTTTTTACAAAAAATATTATATCTTCAATCTTTCTTTCTTCTTTATCTCAACTCCAGCGTTTCATTGATGCGATTTAGCTTGTAAAGAAAACTTCATGAATCATCAAATTAAATTCTTAAAACGCACTAATCTTGAATTAGTATTAATTTTTGCTATATCCTTATCTTTAGAAGTATTAAAAAATAGATTAGGACGCGCTCAAAAGAAATTACAATGCATGCTACTTTTATATATAAACTATTAAAATTGGCCTTTCAGAGATGAGCGCGCTTTCGACATAACAGTACGTCTTATGATTAACTCAACACGTCTTTTAGAGTTTAGTTTAATGTAGTTGTAATAATATTATTAGTTTCTAAGATAAATTATTTGCAGATTGACTAGAGATTAGGGTCTTGAAAGAGTTAAGATAATCATCAAAGGTCGGGCTTGGAATTAATCAACATGAAAACAACCAAAAAAAGAACAACCTTTAAAATGAGAATTTCACTTCTTTAAGATACCATTTCTATGCTAAGTTTTAAACCATTCTTTGAGTATGTATATTTTTTAAAATAAAAAGTTCAATATATTACTAGCAAAAATGAGCACCAGAAAAACCTTTAATTTACAAAGACTATTAAAGTCACTCTTACGTTATTGGAGCTATTAAAGTTATTTATCCTTTCATTCATAATATAATTCATGAGAAAAAGTCTAACCAAACTAAAAAAATATATATATTAAAACGAGAACCTTCTTTCTAATCAAATGACGCAAATTCTATTTGATATTTAAATGATAAAAAGTTAAATTAGGAGATTTTGTTGAACTTTTCGACCTTTAATGATTCATTCACTGGTTGATTTTTCTAATAAAATAATTAGTGAGTATTTCAATCTTTAATATTGTAAACTAAAATTTTATAATTTTTAGAAATAGAATATATTTATTATTGCTAAACATTTTAAGTAATAGTTATCATCATTTGAGTATTATAGTGAGTCTCTTAATGAAAGTTTCATCTGAAAAGTGACAATTTTTGTCAAACGCAGTTGCTGATAGGTTTTTGCTTATGCTAATATGATATATAGTTTTGAGTATTACAGTCTTTCACTAAAAACTCTATCTAACCATCTATTGCAAGAAAAAAAAATGGTCTTAATAATTAATACACATGTAAAAAAGAAATACATGACATGATAATTCTTTTGACAGATTAAGAAAAGAATGGAATGAAAGAAAAGTGCATGATAATTATGGCCTATGAAAACCTTTGGTTTGACCACAACCCATGATGGATGAAGGTAGCTTCCCAACTCTTTCTATTCCTTCTTCGAAAACCACTCCCATGCCCATGTAGAAGTGAGACTCTATATGGCAATGGAAAGCCCACACGCCAGGGTTATCCGACCTAAACCTCAGCGCTGTCCAACCAAAGGGGTGCACCGGAACCGTGTTCTTCATAATGGGGTTCTCCAAATTATACTTTTTTGGATCATTCTTCACGTCAAACTTTCCTTTTCCATACCCCAGAACCCAAAAATCGTGCCCGTGAAGGTGCCACGGATGCGTCTCGCTGTTGTTTTTGTTCATGGTGTTGGCATTTTGAAGTATAATATCCACCGTTGTGTTGAACTTCAGCCTATAAATGCCGTTGCTAGTAGTGGCATTCGCGTTTGGAGCCACACTGAAAATGTCGTAGTTGGCAAATTCACTGCCGTCAGGGGGAGCAGTGGGGTCAAATGCGTTGGCTATGTTCTCTTTGAGGGCAATGAGATAAGGGGTGTGAGGGAGTGTGAAAGAGACATTGTTCACAGACCAGTGTCTGTACCCGCTTATGTTGTTCTGCGTGTTGAGGAGCACTATGACTCTGTCCGAGGTTGTCGGGGGCTTGTGAATGTACCCTTGGCGTGCCTTTATGGCGAGGCTTTGTGCCAGCCTTGGCTCGACGTCGTCCCATGCAGGAGGGGAAGGTGGAACCGTTGGAGGGGACCGTTTTGGGTGGTTGGGGTAGTAGTTGAAAATGGCCAACCCTGGTGGGGTGGTTCTGTTTCTGCTTACCACGTTTGAGGTGATCCAATAGTTCCTTGATGGGTCTTGATCTGCTTTCACCAGAACTGAGTAGGTCTCACCAGAGTATATGAAGAGGTTTTTCACCACAAATGGTTCAACATAGTGACCATCTGCTTCAACCACTGTCATATTATGGCCCTGCATTGACAGATCACAAGTTATTATCAAGTGCCAAAAGAATATATAACATGACATGACACTAATTCTATACTATTTGGAGTTCATAAAAATCAACGGAAGAAGATTATAACTTCAATTTAAGCTAGTAGTATGAAAGTTTATTTATATACAAAACCTTTGATTACCTCTATTTGGAAACTAAGAGCGGATAAAGCAGTCAAGCTGCCAATTCTGAGTCGGTATGTTTTCCCTGGGATCACAGTCTGTATAAAGGGAGAACATTTTGACATGTCACAAACAGCAGTGCTCAAGCTTGGAGAATTGGAGCAGTTGAATCTTCCTTTTCCATGAATCAGAAGTGACTGGGGAAAACAAATATATACAAAGAATAAGGACAAAACCAACAGTTACACATTGAAGAAAGGAAATAGAAAGATGGTAGATTTTTGCATCGAACAAGTAATTTACCTGAGGTTCTCCCACCCATTGAAATGGAATTGAAGACAGTCCAGCAGATTGCTCATAAGTGCTCTTGTGGTACCAATCGTTCAGAATAATGCTTCTGTCAAAGTCATAGGTAAAGGGTTCAGGGTCACGAGGTGCCACACGAATCATTCCATATAGCCCCGCTTCCCTTTGCATTCCATAGTGAGCATGGTAAAGATATGTACCAGGCTGAAACATGAAAGATTCAAGCAAATTAGACATTAAGAAACAGAAGAGAAGGAATTAACATGATTATTCACGTGGGTTAATGTAAGAATTTTATAACTTACCCTGTCTACAACAAACCGATAAATAAATGTGTCGCCAGGCAATATAGGACATTGAGTTACCCCTTCTGTTCCATCAAACCAAGGAGTTCCAATCTGCCACAAATGAAAAATCTAAATTAATCATTTAAATATATATTTTATTTAAACTTATATTTTGATAAAATACTTTGGGGTAGAAAATTAAGCCAAACCTGTCTGATCCCATGCCAGTGGATGGAAAGGTTTTCTGTGAGCAAAGTGTTGTTAACTTGAACAACAACTGTGTCACCCTCCTGAGCCTGGATGGTGGGTCCTGGAGTTTCTCCATTGATTGTGATAACAAGCTTCTTAAAGCAATCAGGGGACCTATACTCATACTTCACCTCCCATTTGTAATGTCTATTTCTGGCCTCTGCATTGCGGAAATTCCCCAAAATAAGGAAGAAACACAGAATCAACAATGTTGGAACAGCCCTTGTGCTGAACGGAAGCTCAACCATGCCTAGCAAGTAAAACAGGACTAAGAGAGAGAAAAAGCTAATTGAGATATAGTTTAGAGATGTTAACTCTGGTTATTGATGTGTCATTGATGGAGCTAGCATGGTCTTTATATAATGGATGAACTAGATTATTATATATATATTATTGCTGGTTCCGCCTTTTCAAACTAAGTTTGTGTAATGAAATGTCGCATAGTGAAATTTTGATTTCTCTCACCGTGTTGACCATCAGCTAGCTTACCGTGCCCCGAAGTTTCTTTGTTATTCAGTTTGGCATTTTTGACAGTCTCTGCAAATTACAAAGGTACAACTTCAACCTCAGTGTGTAATAATGTAATGAACTGATGTCCAACCTTGACCAAAATGTTTTCATTGACATTTTTATCATGTTTTTCTTATTCTTCTTTTCTTTCTATTTTTTTCTTTATTTTATAAATTATTAAAAGTTTAAATGAAAATAACATTCCTCTTATGCTCGCAGATACTTGTTAAGTTTTTCCATATTACAAACACACTCAATCTTTTATTTTTGGAATAACTTTAACTTTGTTAAAGAGCTTTTTTTTATCTATTATAGTTTTTTCCAGCCTATTACTCCTGATTACTTTATTTGTGTCTTTAATCCTTTTTAAGAATAGTCATACTTAACTCATTTTAATAATAACCCTCAATTTCAGACATAAGGAACCTTGCTTCGTCACCAATATTCATTCCAAAAAGACGAAATTGTAAGCATATAATATAATATAATTCGAATGCCTCGTAGAAATCGCAACACTCGTAATATATATAAACTACCAAAAAATCTCCTTTCAGAATCAACGCGCTATCCACAATCCACACCAATTCATATGGAAGGAATTGGTGAAGGTATATAATAATTTTATTCTTCTCATAGTGATGCACTAAATTTTATTTATACTTTTATTGTTTAACTTGTAACTAAATCTTAACAATGTAAAATATTATTTTACACAAATTGACTTAGTCAGAGTGTGGAAAATTCTCAGTCTTAAAAAGTGAACGTTTGTGAATGATACTCCGTACTGTCATTGCACATGAAGGCATGTGGATTTCTTTTTTAAGATCCTTTTAGACCAAATCATCTCAGCAAAGTAGCAGGGACACACTACGAATTTTTAGCATTTTATTGATTTTGTTCTCCTATAAAAATAAAATACAATGTAATTTTATTAGTCTTATAAATATAATGTTATTTCCGCTTTACTCATTTTAAAAATTTTAAAAATTTTAAAATATTATATTTTTAAACTGTTTCTATCATTACTTTATAATGGCGTGATAACTTTTAGTCATATAATGTAACAAGTGACTTAAAAGTATAGCAATTAATAAAAAATAATTAGATGTACCACGTTTCCATTAAAAGATAATAAAAAACTATTGTTAAATTATTTGATTCTTTTAAGATTAAAATCAAATAAAACTTTTAAACAATAAACCTATATAAAATTAGATTAAATAACTTTTCTCTTGAATTTTATTTATATGGTTTTAAACAAATGTATTTTTATTATTGATTGTTTTGGTTATTATTGTTTAATGATGCTTTTTAAATGATAATTTGTCTCTTAGTTAATGTTTTAGTTAATATTTTACCCATTAAGTAATGTTAAAAAAGATAAGGTTCCACAATGAAAAATTATATAAACCATATGCTGTGTAAAACAAAATTTTTTGTTACTTGAAATAAGAGAAACATAATAAAGGACAATCCAAAAATTTCAGATAACAGAAAAATAAACATACAGAAATAAGAAGAGTACCCAACAATTTTAACGTAAAAATCTTAATAAAAATGACAAAAAATATGGGATTTAGTTTAGAAAAATCTCCATTATAAAACATCAAAGAATATAAGGACAAAACTTCTAAAAAAAACCTTACAACTAAACACTTTATTAACACATAAATATAACTAAATAGATCGCATTTAAATAATTAGAGAAATAAAATCTAAATATATTATATTGATAATGTCTACAGTGACAAGAATGATGAAATTTCATCTAAAACTAAATATGATACTTAAACAGTTACTCAAAATAAAATAAAATAAAAACTTTAAAATTGACAAAGACAACCCATGAAACCCTTATCACCTTATTTTGTGTGTTATGAATAAAATAAAATAAAAACTGAAAAATTAAGTTACTCTTTAAAAACCCTTAAAGTATCAAAATACTTTTATTTTAGATATAAAATGTTATTAGACCTAATTAAGGAGGACTTGCACAATAAATAAATGACACTGACACATAATTTATTTTTGTTTTAAGTTTTAATAATCTTTTATATATACATTTTTATATTTAATACATTTATCTTTTATATATATATATAACTTTTATGTCTTTTTAGTTTATTGGTATTTTTAAGTGATAAAGTTGTCTCTTAAGTTATCATATACGAGAATAATAATACATATTTTTTTAAAAAATTATTCTTATCGAAATTTACAATATCTCATTGTTAATTATTAAGTAGAATATTCTTGATGGGTTTTGTATGAGTGCCTGATATGCAGTTCATTTATTTAAATTAATTAATTAAAATAAAAGTTAGAAAGGAGTGTAAAGTATTTAATCTGTTGTCTAGTCCTATTTGCTAACTAAATATGATTTACAGTTATGTATAGTAAGACAATGTGGTAGAAAAGAATAGTCTATCTTCTGTATCATAAACTTTTGTGCAAATATCATATATTTTTAGAAATAAAATGTAATTATGTAATTACATATAATTTTGATGGATCTCTTTACATAGGTGTTTAAAGGTTTAATCAGGAGGAACCTAAAAGAAAAAAATATATGTCTATATGTTAACTTTTGATTTGACTATCGTTTATTTAAGGGTATCAGAAGATTTAAAATATCGTTTAATAAGCATACATATAAAGGCTCGTCTAATGAGTATTACTTCCTCTTGAACAAGGATTATTAGACCCGTGAAAGAAGTAATTTCAAAATTTGAAAAGAGTTTAAAAATATAAATTAACTAGATGAATCTTCTATAAAGTTGTAGATTAAGAGAATGATAATATTAGAAAAAATTATTATAACTATATTTATTTTTTTCATCGTCTTCTTTAAATGAACTCTTCGATGCTGTAGTTTAAAATAACCTTTCTTTTTTAGAAAAATAAAAAAAGAATAATAAAAATAATTTTTAACATAACACCTAACCATCTGAATTTCTCCACATCAACCATCTCAGTCTTATTTTAGGGTGCAGATTGATGAAGATACAATAAATAATATAGTTAGGTTTTGAGGGATGAGATGTTCCACGTTCACCCTAAGTGGGGAGTGATGGTCTTGGATGGTTTATTATCATTGAGTACTATTAAATGTGTAATAATAATTAGGATTGTAATTCCTAAACCTTTTTTGTGTAAATATTACAAGTAGACCATGAAGGAGTAACACTGTATGCAAGTTCATATAAAAATGTTACAGTAAATTAACTTAACATATTTTGAATATTTTTATATAAACGTGATGGATTACAGATTATGCGAGTAAATATGTTATCTTAATAAATTCTAAAATTATAGATATAATGAATATTTGTTAAAAAAATATATGGTAAACAACTTCAATGGATGATTATGTAAACAGTAGGCGAAACAAAACATTTTTTTTTATTTATAAATCATACCAAGATAGATGAAATATAGTTATTTTCCTTAGCCAATTAAAATAATTATAGATGTCAGATTTATTCCTACCTTATTTAGGAAATGAAATAAGACGAAACTGATGGATAATCAAATCTATGTAATTTTACTTAAACATCTATAGTTTTGCATCCAAGATTAATTAAGTTATAAGTATTTATTTTTTCTTTTGTCTTGAATTTCAAATCTATTAAGAGTTTTTGAATTTATTATGTATTAGACACAAGAAACATGTCTTAATTTACTACTCTTATTTTAGTACTACATAAGTTATGATCGTATACTTCATATTTGATAAAAAATGAAGTCTGAGTTTCATGATAAGTTTATGAAAATTTCTTTATAATTCTTTCTATTGCCATATATTTTATCTATTGAATTTGTATACCTTATTAATATATTTAATATATATATATATATAATATGTAAAAATAAATAAAACCTTATGACTATATAGAATTAAGGTCTAATAAATAATATATTCTGAAAGAATATATGAATGACATTTATAATAGAAAAAACGAGTACAAGGGAAACATATATTTTATAAAAATATTATTTATATAGGTTCAAAATGAGTTTTTATTAATGTGATAAAAAATAAATGATAATGTTTTAGAGAATTTTTAGTTTATATTGTATTGTATATAGAATAGAAAGAGACTGAGTTATAAATATAATATTAGACATTGTAAAAGGCAAACTGATGGAACCTTTAAAATATTGTTTTCAATTTATTACTTTTTTAAAACCATATTGAATACCTCGTATTCAAGGGCTTAATCCACCGTTCAATCCTATCAAAAATTTGAAAAACTTAAAGTCCCTTCAGTTATTGATAATTTGGTGAATATGTAATTTTGATCATCAAATAATCACATTTAACATTTCTTAAAAATATATTTAATTTTGACTTATCATTAGTATCCGACTCAATTATGTCAACTATTTTGTGCTAGTATATTGATAATATAAATTAAGAGCAATTAATATACTAATATATTGATAATAAAAATATGTCATGGTAATATACTAATAATGAAATAAAAATAGTTGAGCCATCGTAAAAAAAAAAAAAAAAAGGTTTGAATTGCTTGGGAAATTAGAGAGAGTGTCACCAACTCGCCCACCCCACAGCCATCATACCAAACAAACCCCCTCTACCTACCACCCTTCACTCTTCTGCTTTCTGAAACTCTTTATCAACAACCGCTGCCATTTTCCCGTTTAGTAACTCATCTCTCAAACTCTCTCTCTCTCTCTCGATCTCCGTTCTGTTCCGTTCTCTTGGCCTATGGCGAACACTCTACATAACGGTGCCAAATGCGGAATTCCTTTACGGAACCAATCCCTGCCCTTCTCTCGTCACGTTTCCAGATCCCTCTCTTTCCTTCCCAAGTGATTCCTCTCTTCTTCCCTCCAATTTCATTTCGCACTAATTTCTCCTTCTCACTCTTTTCCGATCTCGCCTTCGCAGAACACGTCCCGGAAAACAATCAAACACCTTCGCCGTCAAGGCTTCACAAGCTGACTTCCCCGTTGACCCTTCCATCAGTCCACGTGTAAATGCCGTCAAGCCTTCCAAAACCGTCGCTATCAGCGACCTCGCCACCTCCCTCGTCCAAGCCGGCGTTCCCGTCATCCGACTCGCCGCCGGCGAGCCTGATTTCGATACGCCAGCTGCCATCGCTGAGGTTTCATCTCTGCATTCCCCTTTTCGTTCACAACCACCTGTTCTTTCTTTGATAGTGTAATTGTGAGCGTAGGCTGGGATTAATGCAATTCGCGAAGGTTACACGAGGTACACGCCCAATGCCGGAACCATGGAACTGCGTCAAGCGATTTGTCGTAAGCTAAAAGGTTGGTTTTTATGTGAATTTGATTTTTCTCTTATGATTCATTTGGATTAATGTAAGGAATAGTTTTTTTTAGTTTTTGAGTTTTGAGTCGGTGTTGCAGAGGAGAATGGGATTACTTATACTCCTGATCAGGTTGTGGTTAGTAACGGAGCCAAACAGAGTATTGCTCAGGCGGTGCTGGCAGTTTGCTCCCCTGGAGATGAGGTAAGAAAAGGGGTTTGGTTTATGCTCAGTAAGCATTAGAGAACCTAACTAGTTATGCCGCCTAGTCATTTGTTTATGTCTGAAAATGGAGGGTTGATTTGAAGTTTGTTGTTGGAATTATTCATATTTGTCTATTCTGCTCGTTTCAGAAGCTTGAAATTTCTATGTCTGACATTGGTGCCAGACTTATACTGGCTTTGGACTTAAATATAAGCAACATTAACTACTTTCATATTGATTAAGAATGATAGTTAAGTTCATTTAACGCTTATGATTCCTAGGTATGTTTTCCAGATTATCCGTTTTCTTATATATTGGAGATGATGCCTAGGTTTAAAGATGAAGATACTTTTAAAATAATAGCATTATTAAATAGAGCTAAAGTAGTTGAATTTTGGTTATATTTAAGTCCACTAAGCATGACCCATTTTTTTGCTTATATTTGAGTATAAAGGGGTACTATAACTGTGCAATTTGTCCCAAGTCTGAAATTATTGACTTGCATTTGCTAATTCAATTTGCTTCTACACCTTTTTCTCTGTGTTTGTTTTATGTCTCTGGCTGTGTAGTCTGTTATATGCAAGACTGAGGGAATCAATCCCATAAATTCAGGGATTAAAATCAAGAGTTAGGATCAATCTACTCATACAACTAACAGAAAGAGAGCAGAATTTCCCTGTTTACATAAATGGGCAATGTTTCCCTAATCAAGTAATATGTTTGCTCTTGGAAAAGTCAAACAAATTAAAAAGGCACTACACTATGTACAACGGATTTCATATGCATATTTATGTCTGATTTGTTTTTGGACAGCTTATCACATACTTCATATGTAATTTTTCCTTTTGTTCACTTTGGTGGCTTTCGTCTGTGGTGTGAATATTTCAGGTCATTATTCCAGCTCCATTCTGGGTTAGTTACCCAGAAATGGCAAGGTTGGCTGATGCAACACCTGTGATTCTTCCAACATCAATATCTAATAATTTCCTTTTAGATCCCAAACTTCTTGAATCCAAAATAACTGAAAGATCGAGAGTGCTTATTCTTTGCTCGCCATCTAACCCAACAGGTTCTGTCTATCCTAAGGAATTACTTGAAAAGATAGCCCAGATTGTTGCGAAGCACCCAAGGCTTCTGGTACTGTCATACCCTACATCCACAAGAACTAGTGCTTTAATGTGTTCAACCTAGATGATATTTTATTTCAAGATCTTAATGGTTGTTTTATGCAGGTCCTCTCGGATGAAATTTATGAACACATAATTTATGCCCCAACAACTCACACAAGCTTTGCATCTTTACTGGGAATGTGGGACAGAACTCTAACTGTAAATGGATTTTCTAAGGTCAGTATGTAAGTTTTTGTTATAGTTGAGTGGTGTGTTATTCATTCATTCTTATTTTATATTCAAATGCTTAAGGTCTGTTTCTCAGTGTGGTTGTAGTTAATGATATGACATGGAGGCCTTAAACTTGATTATGATGTTTTTGAGCTGTTTTCATATAGGCCTTTGCAATGACGGGTTGGCGGCTTGGTTATATTGCTGGACCAAAACATTTTGTTGCTGCATGTGGAAAGATCCAAAGTCAGGTATGCTTGATTATTTTTGGTCATTTTTCATCAGCCTCATCCAATGCTATACTTCTACTTGTCTTGATTTCCCTTTGCTACAGCCTACAATACATCTAACAGATTCTTAGATTTAGCGAGATTTAGCATTTGATTAAGTTTTTAGCATTCATTTGGAATTCGTTGGACTATTGTTTCTTCACCATATTATATGCTGTCTATGCTGGCTGATGCATCATATTGAATTTAGTTCACTTCAGGGGCCAGTAGTATTGCCCAGAAAGCTGCAGTTGCTGCATTAGGACTAGGTCATGCTGGTGGGGAGGCAGTTTCTACCATGGTTAAAGCATTCAGAGAGCGAAGGGATTTCTTGGTAAAAAGTTTTAGAGAAATAGATGGTGTCAAGATATCCGAACCTCAGGTGCAAATTCTTCTATTTTATTTTCTTGTTAATAATCCACCTCTTTTTGTTTTGTCTCACCCTTTTCTGCTTTTCTACTTAAACATGATTCTTCTCTTTTTCACTCGCAGGGAGCATTTTATCTATTCATTGATTTCAGCTTCTATTATGGAAGAGAAGCTGAAGGATTTGGTAAAATTGAGGATTCTGAGTCCCTCTGTCGATACCTACTGGATGTGGGCCAGGTATTCTCATGCAATTGCTTGAAAGATTTAATGATATTTTATGAGTAGGAAATTTTCAAATAATCTTTTATTTTACTGTATTCCCTATAAAATAGCCGAGAAAGAACTAAAGAATAACTGTTCTTAGCAAAAGGACAGAAATTGTTGTTCTAAAGTATTAGAAAACAGCTGAGAGTGAAAACTATCATAACTAGATGTTTTTCCATTTTGGCTTCCAGGTAGCCTTGGTTCCAGGGAGTGCCTTTGGAGATGATACTTGCATCCGCATCTCTTATGCAGAATCCCTTACTACACTACAGGCGGCTGTAGAAAGAATTAAGAAAGCACTCATCCCTCTAAGCTCTGCTGCACTTGTTTAATATCGATGTTTCGTGTAATTGGTGTATTTTATTTTTATTTTAATGCTGGCAATGTCTAATCTGTCTGAAAATAATTGGCTGTGGTTATTTTTCTACTAATAAAATGAGCAACTGTCTTAATGGTTTAAAATTATAACCACTAAATTTTCCCCTTTTATGTTACATAATACACTAAAGAAACAAGGGAGGGGCGACACACGGGCTCTATCAATTTATCAATATGGTCAAAATTAAAAATTGGCTTCGTATCAGCACTATCAATATATTATATATAAAGTAAAAGGTAAAGAGATTAATTTAGAAATTTTAGTTGGTTTTTGAGATAAATAAGTTAGTTTGTAATTTCAGTTATTTATTTGATAGACATCCAATAAATTTTTATAATTACTTCACAATTATTATTTTACTTTTTATTTTTTATTTTTTTATGAATACAAAATTTTATTTATGTAATGGTTATAATTTTTTTAAAAGTGAGTTGTAATGTGATTGGTATAGTTGTTAACAGATTATTTTTTATTTGATTGTTCTAGCTAAAATATATAATAATAAGAATAAGTAGAGTAAATTGTTTTTATACATATGAAAATGATAGGTTATGATGATATTTTAGTAGTTTTTATTCTTTGTGTTTTATATATTTTTTTTATAAGAAATTGATTTTTATATAGGTAAATAAAATTAATCATTTTAAAAGCATATTCTGTAGCTTATCTAAATAAAAAAAAATAACGGCAATATATTATTGTGATAATCCATAAACAATAATCTTTAAAGCAGGGAAGAGGATTCGAATGAACAATGCTGTTATAAACTAGTTTTTAGAATATGGATAAATATATTATTCTATTAAGCATTGTTCATTTGGTTTTTGGTTGGAAATTGTACTGAAGTAAAAAATACTGAAAATTCTGAAGTTATATATATGACGCTAATAAGGTCACATCGATAAAGTCATTTATAAAATCTAAATCTTAAATTCTAAACCTAATAACAATCATTTATAAAATCTAAAATCTAAATCCTAAACCTAATAACAAGTTCACATTGTCTTACAGTAAATCATAAAGTCATTTATAACAAAGCAAACATGCATTGTCAAACAGTTGGAATGGACTATCTAAGAATTATTCTCATCAATCGAAATTTTATGATTTAGAAAGAAATGAAAGTTATGTTTCATTTTTTTCATGGTTGAATAAAAAATTTAGGTAAAATGAGTCTAAAAATATAATTAAGGTAACGAAAATACAATGTTTCAAAAATACTTACGGAAATATTTATATATTAGATAATAATAAAATATTTAAACTCTTTTTTTAGTGATTATGAAACTGGACCACCTTTGTTGGCTGGTCATGTTTTATTTTGGGAGGTTGAAGTAGAGGTGTGTCATCTTAGGAACTTGGAAGTAGAATTCTACAACTACATATTAACTCAATGCATAGGTAGATGTGGGTGTGAAAAGATGTGCAAGTGCTCATGCGACCGATAGCCTTAGACCAATATGTGTATGATCTTAACTAGTTTTTATGTATAAATACTCAATTTTTTTTAATTCACAAAAAAATGAATAACACTTAATTATCTGTCATATAAATATTGGTTGAGAGCATAATAATTAATTCTCCTATAAAATCAAACTGGTCTCCTAAACAATAACAATGCAATACAGCCTTAAGTTGGGCCTCGTATATTAAAGCCCATGAATATTGGATGAAATAGAAACTCAATTTTGTGAGGATTGCAAGCATATAATATATTTGGAAAAGCAAAGTGGTAGTTAACCCGTTGGGAACAAAGACACGGATTAGTTAATTGATGCAATTTGCAACAAAACATATTCTTGTTTTGGCATAGAATAGAATCAATTCCAAGATAGGAGACTGCTTGACCTGCCCCAGAACCGCAAGTTTTCTAATATATAAGGTTAAGGTCTCATTAGAAGTTTCCTGTTGGAAAGGCAAAATGCAACACATCCAAAAAATAGAGCGTGGGAGGGAAGGAAGGTAAGAAGGAAAGGCAATCTTAACTCTCTTCCCTCTTCAATATTCTCATCCACACCAAAGTTAAACATTCTCAAGAAGCCAAGCAGCTCCTTCCCCTTCATGCAATCTTGTATAGTGACTTCAACCTGGAGACAATCAACCTTCACACACAAGAATTGGGTTTCCTCTACATCCACTTTTCTGTCCCAAAACTACCACCTTTCTTACCTTAGCTTCATCTATATATAGTAAACACATGAACCAGGCTATAGGGAAGGGAAAAATAACACAAAAGCCTTGTGATCATGGATTTCTCTTATTCATGCAACGAGCACGCACCCGAGATTGTTTTCTTTGATTTGGAAACTACAGTGCCCAAAAGAGGAGGAGAACGTTTCTGGGTGCTGGAGTTTGGTGCTATTGTAGTTACTCCTCACAAACTCAACGAGATTGAGAGCTACACCACCCTCATAAAACCCAAAGACTTGTCTGTAGTCTCAGTGAAATCTAGCAGAAGTGATGGAATAACTCGTAAAGCTGTTGAAAATGCACCATCTTTTGAAGATGTTGCAGACAGAATATTCACTATCTTAAATGGAAGGGTGTGGGCGGGGCATAACATCCAGAGATTTGACTGTGTCCGAATCAAAGAGGCTTTTGATGATATCAATAGGCCAGCACCTTTACCTGTTGGAATCATCGATTCTTTGGGGGTCCTAACTGAGAAGTTTGGAAGAAGAGCTGGTAATATGAAGGTATATATAGAAGCTAGTGATTAATTATTCACACAACAAACACAATCCTCGTAATTATTTCAAGTTCTTATTCACTATTATTTATGAGCAGATGGCATCACTAGCTTCTTATTTTGGTCTGGGCCAACAAAAGCACAGGTACCAACTTGAGCATTATATATAAGACTTAAATTTTAATACATTAACTAATTAGAATTAGAATTATATTAGATGACTTACTATCAAAGCTAACAATTTTCATATGCAGGAGCCTAGATGATGTTCGCATGAACTTGGAGGTGGTTAAGCACTGTGCAACGGTGTTGTTTCTGGTGTGCAATTAATCTCCATTTTCAATTCTACTTGGTTACCTTTGAAAACAAATATTCGAGCTAGTAGCATGGTTCTCACACGTTTATTATGGCTTATGGATGATGCTAGGAATCTAGTCTACCAAACATATTTGAAAGCAAATGGTATGAAGCTCCCAGCATTATGACGCGAAGCAGAAGTCATGGGAAATCACCCTGCAAGGAAGAGACTAGTAGAAAATCTCCCCCTACTACATTAGGGTATCAGAGGACTGTCCCCTATGCTAGGGGAAGTTTGGGAAAGGTTTTACTTTATACATTCTTGGCATAATTCTTATTTGATTTTCAAGTCCATGTTTAGTATAGATTATTTTTGGAAATATACATATAACCTCAAATACTTGTACCCTTTAACAATGACAGTGGAACTTCTTTAAACGTAGGTGACCGAAAGAGTGAAGGGCTTGTTGTGTAAAGCACAAGGGCAACCACCACTTCAACAACTTCTCAAGCATTCTCATTCATTACTAAGGTGAAGAAAGTGGCATCATGGAAGAGAAAAAGGCCTCACGTTTTGGTTTAGTGGAGTTGGCATATATTGAAAGGAAGCTGTGCATGAAAAAGATGCCAGAATGATTTTCAGGATTCTGAAGAAACCAAGTCGCAGCATTAATTCAATTCATTGTTTCATTTGTGTATAATTCAGTTATTCTGATTCATATACAAAACATATTTCTAAATTGAAAGACGATAATCAACAACACAATGTCTGTAAATGATATCAAAATGAATATTAACATCAATATTTTTCCGACAATGAGTTTCGGATACAAACTTAACCGGTCCATCGAATCGCAAATACACGTTAATTAAAAGTTTGTTATTGGGAGGAAATTAAACCAAAACTAATCAGCACTGTGGGCTTACGATAGAAAAGGAAAATTTCTGAATGCCACGAAAATAAATATGAGGAATCCTTTGATGAAAAGTTGACCTTGGTATGTAATTTGTTTTGCAATTTTTAAACTTGAGATTACTAAATAAAATAGTGTCACGCCGTGTTTTTCAATTGCATTATCATATTTTTATGTCTTCTCCTACAAAGTTCTAATCATATGCTGAGTTTTATAAGCTGATGAAACATGAATTTCACACAAACGATACACTTTTTTTATTACATGATCATAGGAAGCAAAGCAAATAGTACATAGACCAATTCCACTTTGTGTAGTCTTAACATAAAGCACTCCAAACACACAGAAGAAACATTATGCATGAGTACAATTTTACAACATTCCAACTCAAACCAGGCACAACTTGTAAACAAAGAAAGCTACACCACGCGAAGTAGCAATTCAGAAATCCAGATTGCAGTCAATAGCTTCTCCAATAGTCAAGAAGACCCTTCCTTCAATTCTTGTGACAAAGTTTGTTGCCTTTAGCTTGTAAATCACTTGCCACCTAGGATTGGCAATTGCTAGCTGAGCCAAATTAACAGTAGGAATAGGTAAACAGCCACAATGCAGATTCAAAAACGGGTTATTGTGTTGTAAAACCTCAAAACAGATAAGGTACCTTACCTTCTTTCCACTTGAGACCAAACTCTTATGCAGTTCCTCTAGAGAAGCAATTCCTGAGGTGTCAATGCTCACCAAATCTACCGTAATAAAATGAAAGTAATTGTTCAGAACTTGCTTACAATATTGTTACTACACATAAGCATTGCAAATCCACCCATTAAACATCCTTGGTGCTGGCTCTGTTGCACTTAACTTTAGACTAGAAACAAAAATAATGTAAGAACAACAACTTACTAGAGGTATCAAGGATTACAAGCTGAATTATGCTTCCGGTGTTGCCTTCTATTTTCCCCTTTGCATCTTCCCGAGTGATCCATTTCAGGATCCTTGAAAACAATCAAAATTAAGTTGCCTAATTAGTTACAGCTCAAACTGAGTGAAATTTTATGTAATATGAAATGCTTAACAAGTGCTTGTTACAAGAAATACTGCTACTATTTTACCTCTCTCTGACTGAATTGGCATTAGAAAAGCAAAGCAATGAGGACTTGACGCGTATTATTGCAACCCCAGGAGTCTTAACAGCCATAGGATACTGTTGTACATCGCCAAACAGATCTGTGCCCGGAAGTCTTCCCAGCGTTTCTGTGCCTGCTCCCATCGAGATCCAAATTATCTTTGTGAAAGATATTGCCACCTGAAAATAAATTCAAAGTATCTCATTTCACTCTTTTTTTTTTTTTTTTTTTTTTTTTTTTTTTTTTTTTTTTTTTTCCTTGTGCACTTTTAGTTTATGGTCGGATCAAGTCAAACGAGGCTATGTGATCTATGCCTAAGTTGAAGCTATTTTGAGTATAAGATTTCAAACATCAAGCAAGCCAAACATGCTCTAAGTCGTCTACTTCTAGTCCTATGATTTTTAACTTATTCCTTTGTTTTAATTTGCTGTATTTACTTTTAAGTTCAATCTTCTGCACTTTAGTCTCAATTCATGCTCTTTTGCTACAAAGCATTACTTTGTTTCACCATAACTGGATGACAGTAGTGCTATTAAATCACACAGGGACAGAGGTCAGGGCACTTCAACACTATTAAACCTAATCAAAAGCACCAAAATTGAAGGTGCTAGACAGTGGAGGTGTGAGGTGAAATGTTTTCCATCAGGATTTTAATGCAAAACAAAAAATCCTTTTTAAAAGAAATGTTGGTGGAGGTATGACGTGAAATGGTATAAACATGGTCAATTATTACACATACAAAGTTTCTAACCATCAAAACTCTTTTACATAGTATATCTAATGTTGTTCTTTTCAAAAATAATTTTTCTATGAATATCACAACAATCTTTTCATGTCACTGATATCCCGAGGCATTGGAGTTTCCAAACGCATCCACTTTGAGTGACACTTATTGGACTAACGTTCATTAATTTACCAAAGATCAGTTTTGCTTGTTATCCATTAAGATAGTGGAAAAGCAGAAGAAATTGCACTAGTTAGATACCCGGCCACAAAATTATGCGGCATATACTGTTGAAAGATTTTCTTCATCTCATGATTGCTTAATAACAATATTTGGTTACCCTCTTTCGCACTGGCTCAAGCTTGAGTTGGCAACACAGTCAACAACACTATTACTGACCTAATTTTCAATTTATAGTGTTAGATTCCATGGCCTAAATTAGTGGTGAATCTCAAAGAATATTCATTGGTGGAGAGGCCCGCGAGGGTGACTATACTATGAATGGAATTGTGGCACAGTTCATATTTTAGTGCGGCACTTGGCAACTACGTCCCCATTAAAATAATCGGTACGGAACTCCAACATATATCAGTAACAGTTACATCAGGATAACATGATGCTGAATATGATAAAATGCATTGAAAAGGATCAACAAGTCAATAATCTGAGCAATATTGAGTTCAATGTTTCAGTTGAGATTAATGAACAAAGTTAATAGAAACTCCTGATAAAATAGTTATTCAATAAAGTAATATAACTAACGTTTTATTGTTTTATTTTACCATGACATTGATATAAAATACTGAATGACTCTGTCAATTACTAATATCTGATAGAAATTTTGACTTAAGAGGTTGATGTAGTTCTGCGTTCACACATAGGTACATTAATTAGCAGAAAATGTTGTGTTCGATGAGTGTCAGCATTAATCATGTGAGTCCAAAATAAGAAAAACATAAATGCTATAACTATTAGTATGTGATGGAACAGGTAGAGATATATGTTGAAAAGTGGTGCACTTACGGCCACTGGCAGACCAAGTTCCACTGAAGCAAAGATCACCCCGAAGAATGCTCCAACACAAGCAAGAAAATCAAGCTTATCAACTTTCCATATTTTGTAAGCTTCGTTGATGTCTATGAGTCCCGGCAGAGCTGAAAGGATTATTGAAGCCAGAATGGCAGTTGGTGTAAAGTACAATAGCTTCGTCAAACATTGTAGTGATATGATCACTACAATGGCCATCACAATGTTTGATGCTAATGTTTCACAACCTGCGGTAAAATTAACCACTGTGCGGGAGAAAGAACCTGTGCAGAATAGTTAAGAAATCATTATTTTAGCCCAATAATTGCTTCTCAAATTAATGCTTTGTTCTGTATGAATATAGAAACTACTTTACACGTAAAGAGAAATAAATTAATGTAGTTCATATTTCCATTTCCATCAAACTTACCAGTGGCAACATAGCAAGAGGAGATGCATCCTATGATGTTCATGAAGCCTAATGATACCATTTCCTTGTTTCCATCAAGGTGATATCCTTTCATGGACGCAAAAGATCGCCCAACAGCAACTGATTCCTATGAGAAACAAGGTTAGTTTTGTTAGAATATAGATGTGTGTATAGTGTGATGAAGTATAAATTGGATGCTCACAGTGAGTGCAACAGCAGCAACAAATAGTCCAATTTTGGCCAATGCTCCAACATGTGGGGTGTTCAACTCTATTTGATTGATAGAGCTTGGATTCAATCCTCCTTTTATATGTCTCACAATGTTAACTCCACTTTTGTCGGCTCGTGTCAGAAAAACTATGAGAGTTGATAACATAACTGATAAAAGAGGAGATATAGCCGGCAGCCAGAACAGTTTCTTATTCCTTTTACCCTGCCATGGTTAGACAAATATATATTTAGAAATAGTGAAAAAAGAACGAGATAATTACTTCTTGATCTGTATAAATCACTCACCACAAATCTGGTAAACAGGATGAAAATGAAGAATGAGCATCCCAGCACAAAGTTGCGAGGATTCCACTGCAGTTGAACAATTACAAGGATTCATGTGATTGTTATAATCGATTTTAGTTAAGATCCTAAGACAACATATGCAATTGTGTTGATCTAAAATATTGTTCCAGTGAAGCAAGACAAGTTTCACATCCAACAAGTTCTAACTCTCACTCCTCTCTTTTGAATGAGATAAATATTACTAATTTATTTCATTAGTATTCTTCCATTTTGAAGATTTTTCCTGTCTTAAACATTGTGTTCTTTTTCAAAATTGAAATATGTAATTGTGTTTTGATGGCAACTTTAATGCGAAAAAGCTAAATTGATTTTCAAAGAGGTGTAACCAAACCAAACATGTTAATTGCATGCAATCGAGGAAAGTATAAATTTTAAATATTTTTAAATTTTGAATCTATTATTAATAATTTAATAAGTGAAATATTATTTTAATTACGATACGTACTTAAAGAAATTTGACCGTTGGTTAAAAAAATCAAAATTTAGATCAAATTTATACTTGTTATAACAAAATTGTAAATCAAAATATAACGCGTTGGTGTTCTTTATAGCTAACAATAAATGACTTTTCACTAACTATATGTCGTAAAATTAAAGAAATATATATACACACATTTGATGGGAGGATTCACAGAAACATAAATTTGTTTACCTTTTGCCTTGAATAAAATAACTAAAGAAATTAAAATCCTTCTTTCATTAGATAATTTATAAATACAACGAATAGACATGTCACAACACTTTTTCTATTTAAAAGAATATTATATTATGACCAAATCAATTTCTAAAACTCAATGAGAAAAATTGATCTCTAATCAACTGATGCACATGAATAGGTCAAAGTTCAAACAAAGTATGAGTTGTCATTTGTTAAACCTAAATGACACAGATGAGTTTTCTTATTTGTTATTATAGTAAGAAAAAAACTCTTAATTTCTTTACCAAGCACATCCACCTAACTTATTATAGTTAAGGTTGGTTAAAAAAAATAATATATTTGAATAATTTATGCTAAGTATTAGTGTCGTCAATCATATCCACCTTTGAATCTTACCCAGATTCCCACTTACTAAAAACTCACAAATCAACATACAAAGGTCCTCCAAATTAGAGATTTTAGATAAGTACTAAAATACATTGAATAACATATTACTTATATTACAAGAGTTTATTTTTTACACTGTCAGCGTACGAATAAATATTTTCTCAGCATAACTTTCAAATAAAAAATAAAAGAATTTATTTAAAATATATTTTGTTAAAGTTTTTCATGTATCAGGAAAAAATAAAATTAATTACTTTTACAATATTATAAACATCACATAAAATATGAAAAATGCTAATATAGCTTTAGGACATTTTCAAAGAATTAAAAATAACGAGTTTTTATCAAAAAAATGTAGTAATATATTTTCTCATGATTATTGTCTGATACAAACTTTTTTCGTACTTTAACTTAATCAGTATTTACAAGTATAGATTAACTTGATCCTAAAAGATCTATGGGGAAAGGTAATAATTCTCTAATTAGAAGTAGCTTGCTAGCTTCTATGCAAAAGGAAGTGAAGAAACCAATAAAGTAAAAAAAGAAGAACTAAATGGATAAGTGTGATAACATACGGGATGATGAACTGATTCCCAAACAGATTTCATGACAGAGATTATATCTGTTTTGTTTGTAAAATGATTAAACCCAAAGAGTCCCTTCAGCTGTTGTAGACCAATTATTGTAGCTGCTCCTCCCATGAATCCAACAATAGCTGCATGAGACACAAAATCCACTAGGAACCCCAACCTATGTAATATCCATTGCCAAAGCCAAGTTTAATTAATTAATAAATACTGGGAATTAGATTAATAACCATACTCATATACCAACCTGAATAATCCAAAAGCAGCTTGAAATATACCAGCAAAGAAAGTAGCAGTGAAAACAAGCTTTCTGTACCCACTTGGATCTATGGCAGGGTCTATTAATTTCCCAATCATTGATGACAAAAGAAGTGACACCACCGCAACTGGTCCAATTGCTATTTCTCTTGAGGTACCCATCAGAGCGTACATAATAGGTGGCACCACACTAGTATCTAATTTGTTCAAAGTGTAATTAAAAACCCAAATTGAATTTATTTTTCATAGATAGAGGGAAAAAAGAACATACACAGTCCATATTCAGGATCAAGCTTTGCTAAAGTGGCGTACCCAATGCTCTGCATAGAAACAGAAACAGTGTTTCTATTAATCTCATTCTTTTATCAGCGTAATGTGTTACAAATATATTATACCTCATTGTACCTGAGGAATGCAGAGACTTGCTATGGTTAGACCAGAAAGCAAGTCGTTTCTGAAGTTTGTTGCAGAATAATTTGGAGCCCAATGAAGGATAGGAAAAATGCCCCGCAAGAGAGAAAGTAAAAGTTTAGGTCCATTTTGGGTTCTTAGAGCAAAACATGTTTCTCGGCACTGTGAGATTGTGTTGGTGACAGAACCCCTGAGCTTATGCCACGTATTTGAGGGATGAGGAGCATTGAGTACCCACTGAGACCTTTCATAATGTTCTGAAGGTAGCTTGTCTTGTAGGTTGGGTGTTTCAACGGCTGAGAAAGCCATGTTTGATTGAAGTGTTTGGGAGAACTCTGTTCTCTGCATGAAACCCTAACAAGTCTTTTCCATTGGACAACGAGAACTTGCCACGAAGAAGATCTTTCCAAGCGGTGATCGTGAATTGTTTTTGCTAGCAGTGTTTCCAAGGACAAGCACACTCCCTGAGTAATGAGAATCGGGCACCCTTTTAAAGAACAGAAAAGTTGGTTAGAATTTTCGATGAAGTGAAAACTTTATAAAGTAAAACAAAACTTAGTGTGCAGGATTCAGTAATCTGGATCATTAGTAGGTAAAAAGGCAATCTTATAGCATCTTCAAATGTGCAATCATGTCTTTGCCTTTCACTTTGTTTTGTTGAAGTGTGTTCTGATACATTAAATTAAGATGTTACTATTTTAAATTTTAAAATGAATTCTAAATGATATCTTAATTGTCCATGCTTTATTCAGTTTCTATTTTATTTGAATTTAAAATAATAATTTGTTCATATTTTTTCAATTCAAAAAATCAACACATAACGAGATATATCAATGTAATTCAATTTTAATTCATTTTCATCTTAATAGTTCGTAAAAGATTGAAGATTGAGTTATTATAACTCTTTGAACGATCCTAAAACTCAATTATTATAGATTTTAATAAGTTCAAAATATTTAAATATATATATATAATAAGATTGCTTTTTTTTTTTCTTGTGTATGATCTCTCACTTTCGATGTAGATAATAAAAATTTTATCAAATCTTTGTCACGTGTTATTTTTATTTATTTGACTTACTGTATTAATATCTCTATATCTCTATGAAATGAGTCAAATTAGAATAAAACAAATAATAATCAAATTTATGCAAAACTAGTTAAAAATAAAAAATAATGAAAACCAAACCAATTGTTTTGTAGAATGCAGCAGACTGGCGATAGATTAAAGACGAAGTGACAGAAGATTGACAGCAGAGTGATAGCTGAGTTCACGCAGAATCAGAATGTAATGGGCTTGAGGTGATTCATGTGTTTCTCATCTCCATAGTACAACCTAATCATACTAAATAAAAAAAATAACAAAATATTATTAAAAAAAGAGTTAATGAATAATTGAAATCGCTCATAGTTGTTGATGTGGTTGTGTCACAGTAGTTGATGTGCTTATGTTGCGGTGATTGATGTGAAATTTTTAGAAATTTATCTCAAGTGCACGTTTCAATTGAAAGTACATAAATTTACTTGTAAAGCTCAGTTAGTAAAAAATATTGTGCAGGACGAAATATTTGTTTTTAAAACTTGTTTCGTACATATAAAAACTGAGGAGGCTTTATAAATTTAAATAGTGTGTTTTCAAGTTTAATTATGAAATCTAGTGTGTTTTAAATTTATATAAAATTTATAGATACTTTTTGAGTTTTTTTTTTCATAAAAGTACATAAAGCTAATATTTTTCGCACTTCTTTTATTTTGATTTTTTTAAGCAAAAGTTGTGATAAAATATTTTTAAAAAAGAACATTAATTAATAAAAAATAACAATATATTGTTTTGGAAAGTTACTTTTTAGGAACCTTTATGAAAATGATACTATGCATTTATTTAAAAACTATCACAGTATTATGTTACATTATCTATAGTGATATTTTTTTTAAAAAAAAAAATGTTACTATGGTGGGTGTTATTTTACTTACATATTCTACCTATCTTTCAACTCTTTTTTATTTGATGCAAACAATTTCATTTTGCAGTTTACTTATTTTCTCTTTTCTATTTCTAACTTTTTCATCTCTCTACTCCAATAAAGTGTGAATGGCGTCACATGTTTATTAGTTTAAGCCAGATAATGATATTTGGAAGTAGGGAGCAGTCTTGTGCTCTACTTCTGAAGGCTTCATAAGTGTACTAGAAAAACAATGAAACAAACAAAAAGACTAAAGATCGATGATGTTAGCTGATGATTATTTCGATAAATACTAGGTTATACTCAGGTCGACCAAATTAATTTTACAAATAAAAACAATCTTACTGTTTAATTTTGATACGTGATGAGTCCACACTTGCTAAACTTTCTATAAGCTTTCTAAGTTCGTATTGTCACTAAATAATTCTTAATTAGACAAAGAGTGGTACAAAATGTATATATTCCAACGTCAATGGTGGTTAGATTTTTTGCATTATATGAAAGTTGATGAAAAAAACGTGGTTTGAAGCAGGGAACCATCTTCATTTAAAATTTGGAATTATAAATTTAGGTCATGTTATGGATGATCAATAATAATAGAGCATTTATTTTAAGCTGGGAGAAATTGTTGTAGTTTTAATAGGTTAGATTATAGTTGGAGCTTCTCAATTATCGGGCCATAAAAAAAATTAAGTTAGTACGGAATACCCTCCTTATTAGAGTAGATTGTGGCGGAAAATGGGCCAGTTGGATTTTTTTGGACTTAGACAGAATCATTGGTTTGAGTAAGATGTCTTCTTCCTGTACCTCCATAGTTTCTTGGAACACTTCAATACATTTAAAACTGTCCGTTTGAAAAGATCCTTGTGTTCCTGTACAATTTAAAAATGAAAAACACTTTTATAATAGGCAATTTTGAAAGTCAATTTCGAATTCAAAAATAGTTTTCGGAATTGACCATTCAAAAATGTTCTTTTGTACACTTCCACTTTTGGAAGGAGCAATTACGAAAGCTATTTTTGAATCTAAAATTGGTTTTCATAATTTTCTTTTCTGAAAGTGATTTTTTCATGAAAAATGATCCATACAATAATAAAATAAATCAATATGTGTTATTATTGTTTTTCTAATTAATTTTTTTGACTTGTTTAGTGACAACAAACATGACATCCTCCTTAATGCAAATAAACAAGACAACAATAACAATCACAACAATAAAAATAATCAACATTCAAAATCACATGCCTACATCTCCTAACACATTTCTTCAACTTCAACAACCAATACAATACATATTATATTAAATATAGACATGTGATTAAACACACCAATATTCTCTATTCTTTATAAACCCTAATAGCAAGACATTAAAAGTAAAGTGTAATATGTCATGGATAGTTTCTATATTATCTTACATACAAAAGATATAATTGTCAAGCTAATCCAAATTGTTATCAAATGTAAAAATAATGGTGAGTAATGATAAAACAATATTTTGGGCAACAGAGAAACATCACAAAATATAAGAAAATTAGAAAGTATCACATTTGTATGGTCATTAAGATTCATAAAACCACTACAAGTTATATTATAATAATATTTGATAAATCAGACCAGATCGATTTATTACTAATTTGATTGAATGAGTTAATATTGATTTTGTGGCCTTACTTTGATATCTTCGTTAATTATTATTATATACATAATTTATTATTAATTTAGTTCAATGAGTTGATATTTTCATTTTGAAAGCTTACTTTGATATCTTTTTTAATTATTATTATATACATGAGGTTGAAATAAATTCTTCCTCAAAAAATCGTTGTCATGATTAAATTTAACTATCAATGTGTCAGATATACATGTAAAATAATAATAAAAGAAGTACAACCGTAACAATCACATACGTTATTACGTGACTTTGATAGATTAATTTTTAGTATTAAAATTTCACTTTAACTTTGATAGATGAATAAATCAAAACAAGTTTTCAAATATACTTTGTGATATGAATACTTCAGTTGAAAACCAAATATTAAAAAAAAAAAAAAAAACTACATCTGAAAAATAACTTATTAAAAAATTATTTTAATCAATTGCTTTAATAAAACTTAAATTAGTTTTTTTTAAAGAAAATCTGTAACAAATACAAGTTATTAAATTAATCATCACAATGTTTCAATTTTCATTTCACGTTACATTTAATATTATTTCATTTCCGTTAACTCTCCACTTTTAAAATCCTATTTGTTTCCCTTTCCTTATCGACGGAAAGCATAAAGGTTGATGTCAGGCTGATACGAGGTGAAAAAGCAACGTGTTTACGGTCTCTACTTTCTACGACATATTATTTTAAATACGCAGCAACACTTGGTAGCAGAGGAACACTGATCAAAGGGAATTAAAAAGTGCAAAAGAAATTAATGATGCAGCCAATCACCCTGAATCCCTAATTAAAGCTGTACTTAAAAAAATCCCATAAATTCCTTCCCATATAGATTCACGTGACCCCATCATTTCCTACCACCACTCTGCTTCGGAGATTTCATCAGAGGAATGCATTTCTCTTTCACTCCTCCTCCCTTCACCACCCTCTTCTCCTCCTCTTCCACCACCTTCCCCTTCACCTCCTCCATCCCCAACCTACTCCTCCTGCACACAACAACAACCAAAAAAATTAACAAAAAAAAAAATTATCAAAATTAAACAAAACTAAAGCAAAATGAAAATCGAACCAAACCAAACCTTTCTTCGTTATAGGAATTGGACTTCTTCAGCACTGGCTCCCCATGGAAAGCCACCCGATTCGCTTTCATTGACTCTACCAAGCTCCCACTGAAGTACTCCTTCTCCTCTGTCTGCAAATTCCCCAACATCCTCGGATTCTCCGACACGCAATTCACCATCTCGCTATCACCCTCTTCCCAAAACAAACTCTTCTTCTCCCTTTCCCTCTCTTTGGTCCCCACATCGCTCAGCCGAGGCCCCTGCTTCCCCTTCAACTCCGTCCCCGCGCTCCCACACGCTATCAGTTGCAACAGAACCGAGTAACGGCTCGACACCGACCCGTCCCCCTCCACCCTCCGCTTCACCTTCTCACTCCGCGCGTCACCCTCACCGCCTCCCAAATTCTTATCATTATCGCTCGTTGTTGCGGCACCACCCACCTTCCTCGCGTTGCCGTTGCCGTTGTTATTCTCCTCTTCGTAAACCAGTTCTTCCGTGGACACGCCTCTGGAGCAACGCGAGTGTGGGGTAGTGGTGGAGCTCGTGTAGCTTGTTTTCTCTCCCTCCTCGTAATCCTCGTAATCCTCACGCTCCTTCTGCCGCGCCTTGTTGCACACACCCAATGCCTTGCTCCTTGAATCGTAACTATAGTTGTAATTTCCCTCTCCCTGCTGATGGATTCCCTGTTTGTTGCTCGCATTAAACCTCTCTGAACCGTGAACCAATCCAAAGTGAAAAGTTGTATAATTCATGTTCAACCCAACCAACAACGAAAGGAAAAAAGAAAGATTTAAAAAAAGAGTCTTTAATTACTTACCAGAGCATCCTTCGACCAGTTCAGATCCTTTGAGCACGTATTCACCTCCTTCCGCAGGATGTATCACATCCTTCAGAGCCAAGTCGTACCACACATAACCGCTCTTGTAGTTTCTGAATTTCCGAGATTAAAAAGTAAGCTTTTTAAATTCGAACGTGTATGTTTGTAGAACATGAATCAAATCGATTTAATAATACAAGGGTACCTTTTACTAGACCATGCATATTGCAAAGGCATGCCACTCCCACGGAGAGCCATGAGCCGATCGAAGACATCTTTGTAAAATCAAACGTAAACAAGCAAACGACCGAAGAAAGTTATGGTAGTGCAAGAAAATGAAGAAAAAAAGTTGACGAGAAAGTTTTCCTTTTTTGTGTTGGTAAATGCGTGTACCTTTCAAACGGAGAGGTTGATTGGGCAAAAGGGTGACCTCCATGAAATGGGGGTGCTCCAAAAGGCCGTTTCGGGAGAGATAGTACACCACTTGAACTTTTCTAGAGGGTTTCACTTTATGCTTCAGCCTGCATATTTTGGCACGGTCTGGGCTCGTCTCCCTGTTTCCTCTTTGTGAACGAACACTATTAACATCCATGCTCCAACCCTTCCCACCAATTAAACCTCTTTTCTTGGTTCTGATATGGGTGGCTAGCGGAGGAATGAAGGTACTGAGCAGGCCCCAGAATACTCTTTATGCTCGCAACAGAATGAAACTGAACGAGAAAGGACCAGGGAAAGAGTGACTCGGAGTGCGTAATTAATGTTGCATTGCATGGACGAGAAACTCATTTAATAATAATGCCACGTCCCATTTATTTATTTTTTTCTTTCTTCCTGAATTAAATTAAAGTATGAGAAAATTGATTAAATTAAGAATTTTGTAGGTTGGGTGGGGTGGCATTTAATAATATTAGTTTACATATACCAAAGCATGAGGGATGAGGCAGTCTAGATAGTGCATAGACCTTAAAAAAAGCGTGAAATCAGGATGGTACATGTGGATGCAGAGAAAGATTCCCTTAAAAAAGGAGCGTTAAATGGAAAGAAAGAAAGACACAATGGGAGAAGGAGGAGTGGGTGAAAAGAAAGCAAAAGGTTGAAGGACAAGGTGATGGTCTCAATCAGCTTCCCATAATAAATAAATCTAATTTTGACTTTACCCTCTCTCTGTTCCTGATTTGAGACAACAGTCACCTTTGCCAGAGATGGCTTAGAAAGGACAACTTTTTCCCATTTTCACTTCACATCGTTGACGCAGTTTTACTTTTATCACTTTCTCTCCTCTTTTTATCTTCCCACTTTCCATTGCTTACCCACCCCTAGCCAGGGGACACCACAGGTAAGACAACAAAAATTCCACAATTCAAACAAATAAATAATATCTTCTATTTTTTTATTTTCTCATTATATACAAGATTAAGGCTAACAAAATATTCACAAGCTCACATAAAACAATTCTTGTCATTATGAGGTGGGAGAATACAACCAGCTGCATTTATTCACTAACTGTTTCTACTACCACTTTGGTTACACCATTGCTTTCTTAGGATGAGCATTCACACTTGTCCTCTTCTCTAAACTTTTTGCACTTCTTATTATCAAAACATGACTTCAAAACCAAAACAAAACAAAAACGGCTTCATAGCTCCCCTTTCTTCATTTTTCAACTCTTTCCACTCGTATAAACTCTTTGCTCAGCTTTGCGTGCAATTTTTGGGAGAAAGCTTTTCCGTAGGAGAATGATGGTCTTGCAGGGACGCTTTTCCAATTTTTGGGGGTTGATGATTATTAAAAAGTAACGAATCATGGAACTGATGAATACGTGGAATGATTTTGAACGAAATAATCATTAGAGTCAATTATATTAATATAGCCAAATTTTATGCCGTACACATGATTTGTTGTTATTATTTATAATAAGTAATGTTTTGTCTGGTTTTGGAAGAAAAATAAAGAAATTAGCAGGTAAAATACAATTTGAGAACACCATTGTCACTCTCTTGATCAAATCCGTGATCCTTTGAACAAACAGAATTTCAGAATATAATTTTCGCATTTTCTTACTCCCTAACCAATTTTATTATCTAGAGAAGTCATATTTTTTTCATCAATGTTAGTGATTTAATAAAAATTTATATAAAAAACTAACTTCTCTGTTAATAAATGTTTTTTTTATCACGAATTCAATAATATCACAGGACAATAGAGAACGTATCTTTTATGTGTCACATAAACAATAATATTAATATAGTTGATAAAAACAGGTTGACACCGTAATTTTTAGAATTAATTTCTGAAACTTTGTAAAATTAAAAATAGATAAATAATTTTTAAAACTTTTTAAGGCTGAAAATACAATTTCGTGAAGTTAAGGAATAAGACAGGTTTAAATCTAAACGATATAATGTCTTTAGTAATTAAGTATCAACAAAATAATATTATTCAAACAATTCTAAACTAAGTAAAAAATTTAAATACAAATATTGTACGAAGTGTAAAAAATAAAAGGTATATGTAATTTTGCTGAATTATCATTATTATTGTTGGTAGGAGGCTAACTATTTCACTATACTTTAATTATGATGTTTTGGTCTATCTCGTTATTTTTTTTTAATATTTATTAGCTTCCATCGTCAACACAAATTTCAAATTTAGAAGGAGTACATGTAATTATTCCGACGTTTAAGTTGCTTATTAAAATATGGAGGCCAGAGTATCATTGTGCAAAGATTCATTATTTATTGTCTTAAAGAGAATTCAACTATTTATATGTTTCAAGTTGGATCCTTATTTATACGGATTATAGAAACAGATTCAAAAATAGATCCAATTAACTTTCTAATATAAATTTAATAGTTAATTACCATCCATTATTTGGTGATTACTTATTAAGAAATAATTATATTAAGGTGAAGAATTGTAATTCCTTTCATTTTTCTTAATTTTTTTTAAATAAAGCAAAGAATTGGGATTTTATTGTCTTGGTCCTGACATTTGGTTTCATTGTCAGCCTTCCCCTAAATTTTTATTCAAAATTTTTAAAAATTCAACCTAAACTTATATTCGAGAGTTTCACAAATTCAAAACCAATTAAATATTTTCATTAATAGAATCATTTAAATTATTGTAAACTTTCTTTTACTTAAAACTCAAGAATTGGAAACATCATTAAAAAAAAAATTCTTAAATCCTCAAACCCTAATTACATGTATTCTGTAAATTATTTTTAAATATTCACTAATTTATTTAATTTTGTAAATATTAAATATATTTAATTTTAAAACTAAACATTTAATTGACTAAACAAATCTTGAAGACCACAAATAAATATAATCCAAACTAAACAAATTGTGCAATATTATATAAGATTGACATAATTCAGATTTTATTATTCTTTTAGTTTTTTCTTAATGATGATACTGATACAGATTATTTATTATTTGAAATGATAATTAATATATAATTTTTTAGTACATATAATACACATTTCTTTCCTAATATAGTTTATTTAATGATGGCATCACCGTGAATCCAATTTTAGATTATTTTGTTAAGAAACATAAGTTTTTATAATTTGTACCGACTGATGTTATTAAATGTTATTTTAGTATATGACGATGTTTTTAGCTTCGCAATAATTAGAAAAAAAAGGTTAATTATTTTTCGAGTCTTTAATATCTTGATTATTTTTTAATTGAGTAGCTAATAAAAGTTTAACATTAAGTACTTAAAAAGTGTATTGTTTTTATTCTACATCCCTATCGTTCACCTTCCCGTAAAATTAGTGATATGGACATTTGTGTTCCATTGCAACATTGTTGAACATAGTCATTACACATTCTACATTTTAAAAAAAATCTTAAAACGTGTTATTTTAAAATGAAAATCCTTATTTAATTGTAAATGAAATGGACACAATGCAAAAACCCAAATTGAATCGACCTACGACATTCACTACTAATATATACAACACATTGTGATTACTTCTTGCATGGTTCTTCTCGCTCCACGACATTAGTTGCAGCTTCGCAGTTGCAAACAGTTTAAACAAAATACGGTGAAGCAGACGAAGCAACTGCCAAAATCATCCTTGCATCTCGTGACATTCATAAAGAAAAAGCACTTCTCTTTAACACAACATTTAAGATGGAAATTCTAATTTTCCTTTCAACCAAAAAGAACTGTTTCCTATCTTTTCAACGTTAAAATGGAAAACCCTAATAAAATGTCAATTCAAATCTGACACATGAATTATTGAAATGCCAACAACTGCATTACGTACTAGTTGGACACTGAGATGAAAGGGGAGAAATCAAAAATAGAAAATTCATATTTTTTAATACTTAATGCCAAAATCTTTTTGTTCAGTACTCCATCGAAAAAACAATATATATTAACGAATAACAAAACTTCTAAGGCAGTGTATGAGTTATGTTTGTGTTGACCTATAAGTTTTTAATAAGAAAAAAGGTAATAAAAACGACAAAGAAATAATAGTGTGATTGTTGTGTTACGTGCGTGGTACAGTGGAGAGCTTGGTCCGGTTGGTGAGTTGGGATGGAGAGTTTTTTGAAGCGAGGTTGCAGGCGGTTGCATTAATGAATGGATGATGATGATGAAAAGCGGAACATAATGCAGAGGGTAGAAAAAGATAGTTGATATGTATTGCATGTTGGATCTTGGAAGCTCTTGTGGCTGTTCCTGTGACTGTGTTGGATTGCATTGGATCCATGCATGCATGATGTATACACAGCTTCCGCTACAGCACGTGAAACAGTTGTCGTCAGAAGGAAAAAAAAACCTTTTCTGCCTCTTTGCTCCATCTAGCAGATAGATCCTGCCCCCACTACTTTCAACTTGTAAGTACATTTCTTTTGTATGCACAGTTCTACATGTATCATCACTCAAATAAGGATAAACTTTCTTATGTATTAAGAGTTTTGATGAATTTCATTCCGTGTGTTCAAATACAAAAATGTATATTTTCCTTAAATCCTTTGTTATCTATAATCTTAATGTAATAGTTATTATTTATATTCTCACATAATCGAGTGTTTAGTTGTTCCCTTACAACATGAATAAATATATATTTAGTATTTTACTTTAAAATATATACAGAAAAAACAAAAAGACTTGTACAGCTAAATGTTGACTCAACATTGCTGATTTTTTGTACAATTACACGATCACAACTGATTATAACTTGTTGGCCTGTAGATGAAAATCAATTTTGCATCGTGTAAGATTGCTTTGTTTCTAGCGAAGTTTGGAAGATTTTATCTCATAAATATAACAGGTTTACAATGACACTTACATAATGATTTCGCATTTGTATGCATCTGCTACATGATGTAGAAGGCTGATAAAAGATGACTAGTTGAGTTCACAGTAGTTGCTTTGTGCATGTTTTGATATGATTCTAGGAGCCACATATTCTAAAAGAAAAATCCTGTTAAATTGGTGATATTAATTAGGGTTGTGAAATTTAACTAACTCAACTAATGAGTGATTCAGTTAAATATGTCTGGGGTTATAATAAATTAAATTTTTTTCAAAGTGATCATCCTTTCTTAAATGTATACTTTTATTTTAGAGCTGAATATATTAATTTTATATTCAATAATTTAATTTATATTTTAATTAAATAACTTAATTTAATATTTTATTATTATTTAGAGCAGTTAAATGAATGTAAGAGAAAAAGAGCTGTCAAAGTAACTTTACCCAAATTTTAAACCACTTTTAACTCGATATAACTTAGCGGGTGAATGAATTAACTAATTTAAACATGTTTTATTGGTTAGATCGAGTTAACCCATTTATTTAGTCCAATACAAAAAAAATTCCTTTATCATGAGTTCGATTCGATCACCCATTTATTGTCATTCAAGAATATTGTTAAGTTGAAAATAAAGATTCAAAATTATAAAAAGTATTTTGAATCAACTCAAATGAAAACCAGTTGAACCCATTTAAACTATAAATTAAATGAGCCAAATTTATTTTGATCTATATTAAAACAAAATTTCAACTTAACTCTACTTAAAACTATAGTAAGTCGGATTGGTTCACAGATTTAAACCAATTTTTGGCATCTAATACTAAGAAGCTAGTAATACTTTTGAGACGCAGTACCAAACATGTGGTCTGTTTTGTTATTTAGGCTTAGGTTTGGTTTGGTTTTGTGATGCTCTATGGTCGGCCTTGTGTTTGTCCTTTTTGGGTCTTTTTTCTGGTCGGCCCAATCTTTGCAACATCAAATGTGTGACAACGTTTATTGTGTGAGGGGAGTTTGAATATGCAAAGACCCAAACAACAACTAGCATTTAGTAAAACAAGAATGGAACAATCAGAAAAGAAATACTAACAAAAACACCCCATTTTTCCACTCAACACCTATCCAACACCAATAAAATAACACATGTCTATCTTAAAATACAAAATACATGTAAAATTTTCCAAAAGTATATTAGCAAAAATGGGAAGAAGAAATAAAATCTGTAAGCCAGAGTTGTTCGATTATTACATGTCAAAGATAAAAACAAAACTTTTAGAAAATCAGTTTAAATATCTGGATTCATTTTAGATTCCTAACATTATCTAAGGACGAAAAAAAAAGAAGGCAAAATGGAGAGTGTGGTCTAAAGTTGAGATTGATTAATTAATTTCTGACTATTGAAACGTCCACACCTAATGGGGATGGTAAATTCTTGTATGAGGACCAATATGACTTCGGTCATCACCATGTCACCAACACAAAAGTTATTACCAACTTTCATTTGTTCAAACACTACATCACCTCTTGTTGACTCTTTGCTAACCTTTTTAACACCCTTATATGACGTATATTGTCGGTGAAAGAGATTGAAAATTATCTCTTTCTTTGGTAAGTAAGAAGTACTTATCCGCGCCTATATTTGTTCTTTAATTCATTCCAAAGCAATTTATTCAACCAGATTGAACTGCTATTCTTGAATTAGTGTGCGTGTCTGCCCATTTTACATGAATAGGTATTTTTCTATTTGCTTTTATAAGACATAACATGTATGACTTTAATGGAACTTTTATTGTCTGTGACTGTATATTAAAACCACTTAGCTCTATTTTTAAGTTTGAAAATATATTAGATCACTTTCCAATTGCCTTTGTTAAAATTAGAAATTATACTTATTCAATTATAACAAGTTTAACTTGCTATGTTCTCTAATTTTCTTCTAATAAAATGTGGTTCATATTAGATTAAATAATTAAACTAATCTAATAAATAAATGTATATGTATGTAACAATACATCTTCTACTATGATTCAACATTTTTTTTTTAAATCAATATTATTTTAAAATTATTAAATAAATATCCGTGCTTTAGTAAGGTTGTAACTCAAGTTACTTAAAGAGAATGAGCAAGGTATCATGCTAACTAACCACTTATTGGCCAAAAAGTAGTATGAATTTATGGACGGTGTGTGTTTGTTTCAGTTTTAATTTTTGATGTGATTGAACCAACAACACTAACATGAAGCAGCACTTGAAGTGTGGGAAGATAAAGTAAGAGGGGTTGAGAGCTAAGAAAATTCTCTGTAGAATCAATGCCTCTACTCTACTCTATAGGGATTGCAAGTTTGAAGCCAAACAAACTCAATCATTATAGTCTTTTCATGCACCAATAGTCATTCAACTTTTTCAACAAATATTTTTGGCAACTTCTTCTGTGGCGTAGGAATTTGGATAATTTTTATAACAAGTACTAACCAAAATTAGAGAATAAAAAAAGAAGAAATGAATGATCAAACGTTTCCTAAATTTAGTAGATGGTAGCAAAGGAAAGGTAACTTTGTTTGAATGTTTGGTTTAACTCAGAAAGAAGAAAAACTCGTCATATTTTGGATCAAAGGGGAAGGACAGAGCACACGTGGGTTGGTGTCTGTTCATGGATTTGAAGTTAACTTTTCTTCTCATAGAGACAAATAAAAATATAATAAAGAAAATAACGTGACAAAAAAGAAAAATAAATAACATAAAAAAGAAACTATTTCTGCGAAAGTGCTGTATGAACAACAGAAAGATGATACTTCAACAAGAAGAAATAATAACTAAGTGGGAAAATATTAATATAACAAATGTCTTTTGTTAAAGTGTCATTTTTTTAATAAGAAATAAAAAAAAAGGTGATCTAAATCCACAAATGAAATTGAGATGATATTCTCCACCTACTTGTATACGCCAATGCGAGTCATTTGATGTAAAAATTTGCGTGAAACATACTACTCATGTGTGATATTTAAAGGCATATGATTGAACCTTTTTCTATATGCTTTTTCTGCTAATTTTTAGGGTGGCTAAATCTAAAACTTAGGTTCCATATTGAGATGAAGACAGAAAATAATATATGGTGATGGGCAACATGACACTATAACATCAAACACAACATTTAAGTAAAATATTTGTAGACTTTGAACTCTATATATGTGATACACACTATCCTCTTGCGTAGCACTCACTCCACAAACCAAAAAGTGCAGTAAGATGAGCAACCAATTATTCTATGCGAACCTTGTGCTAGCTTTCTACCTCTCATGTCACTATGCTCTTGCCCAGGCTGAAAATTCCATTTTGCCACTCAAAGCTGTGAATCTTGGAAATTGGCTCGTTATTGAGGGATGGATGAAACCTTCTCTCTTTGATGGAATACCCAACAATGATCTTTTGGTATGTTGGTATAATCTCTATCAGATTATTGTTTATTAATAATTTTGTACATTCTATTTAGATCTTTTGGCAATGCCCTCTATTTTTATCTTGTCTGTCATAGAAGTTTACGGTTAAATTATTTGTTTATAGATTATCTTAACATTATTTTGGTCATTTTCAGGATGGAACTCAAGTGCAGTTAATGTCTACCAAGTTGCAAAAGTATCTCTGTGCAGAAAATGGTGGAGGGAGTATTGTTGTTGCCAACAGAACCAAAGCTTCGGGTTGGGAAACGTTCAGGGTTGGTTCCTCTATACAAACACATATATATACACACTTTCAAGAGTTTTATTATATAGTTTATTTGTTAGACATTTATAATTTCATGTATTAATTAGTGGCATTTTTTTGTATCCATCAACAACGCAGTTGTGGAGAGTCAATGAAACGGCCTTCAATTTTAGAGTTTCTAGTAAGCAATTTGTGAGATTGACAAATGAAGATGAAGGAAACAGCTTAGTGGCTGATTCTGATTCACCAAGCGACATGGAAACATTTGAGATTCTGAGGAATGATGATGACCCTAACAGGGTTCGCATCCGTGCACCAAACGGTCTACTTTTACAGGTACTTTGGTCTTGTTTGTGTCATTATTTAGCTAACTCTTGTGACCACCATAGATTTTGTAGCTTGTAATGTTTCTATACTCTTAATATTGTTTATCAGGCCAGATCAGAGACTGTGGTACTTGCAGATTATGAAGGATCCAGTTGGGATGATAATGACCCTTCAGTCTTCAAAATGAATGTTTTGACAGGAAGCACTCTAAGAGGAGAATACCAAATTACAAATGGTTACGGCCCAGAGAAAGCTCCCAAAATCATGCAGGTAAAAATATCAGCTTTAAAGAGAACTACACATCAAATTTTAATTTATGAGTGATAAAGCTATGAGGAGCATGCACATGCAGGATCACTGGAATACGTATATCACTGAAGGTGATTTCAAGTTCATGTCAGAAAATGGCTTAAATGGTGTCAGAATTCCCGTGGGGTGGTGGATAGCTCAAGACCCAACACCACCAAAACCGTTTGTTGGGGGATCCTTGGAAATACTAGACAATGCCTTCACATGGGCAGAGTAAGACCATTTAAGGGATAGTGCCCTGTCAATTTCGTTACAATGTAAAGTTGGAAAAGCCACTTTGTCACAATAAATGTCACTCTTTAATGTGATTGCAGAAAGTATGGAATTAAGGTAATTGTGGACCTGCATGCTGCTCCAGGCTCACAAAATGGAAAACCTCACAGTGCATCAAGAGATGGATATCTAGAATGGGGTGATTCATACATATCTGACACTGTGGCAGCCATAGACTTCCTAGCTGAAAGGTTTACTTTAATCTATAGTTAATAATTTTCTAAAATGTGTCACCATCAAGACCCTTATATTTGTAAATACATCATACAATGTACTATGTACTATTTGTGTTGATTGCATGTGTGTGGCTCCAAAATTGGTTTCAGATATTCAAACAGATCAGGTCTGGTGGCAATTGAGCTAATGAATGAGCCTCAAGGTGTAAATTTGGAAAGCCTTAAAAGCTATTATCAAGCAGGTTATGATGCGGTTCGAAAACACACTTCGAATGCCTACGTGATCATGTCTAACCCTTTGGATAGAGAATCAAAAGTGCTTTTGTCCTTTGCTGGAGCTTTCAGTAAAGTGGCCATTGACGTGCACTACTACAATCTCTTTTCGGATAGGTTCTCCAATATGAATGCGCAGCAGAACATCGACTATGTTAAAAAGCAAAGAGCTTCAGATCTTAGCTCTCTCACCACATCTAATGGACCCCTCATTTTTGTTGGCAAGTTTTCTACTTTTTCACATGCAAGAAAGTAGCATAAATGCTTTATCATATTCTTGGATTATGCTCTAAGAAAACAATAGAAAACTTATCTAACATGTTGGTGGAATGTGCAGGGGAATGGAGTGGTGATTGGAAAGTTCAGGGAGCATCAAAGAAAAGTCAGCAAAAGTTTATGCAAGCCCAATTGGAGGTATACTCTGATGCCAAATTTGGATGGGCTTATTGGGCATACATATGTGACTCTAACTCCTGGAGCATCAAGTGGATGATTGAAAACGATTATGTTAAGTTTAGTTAGGGTGACCCTATGCTCAAAATGAGTATTAAGGGTACTTTATTTTCAATGTCTATTCAAAATGGAAGTGTAATTTACGAAAATAAAGAAGGATAGTACTGTTAAACCAGAACAAATTCTATGCTGCAACTTTCAGTTTTTTGTATTCGTTCCTAATTATATAATGTGTAAAAGATGTGTTGAACATCTGTTATAGAAAGGTAAATATAAAGTTCACTTTATGGGGTAAAGTTTATAATTTTAATTTGTTAGATTGAGTAAGGTAATAACTAAAGTTGTGTTTTTTTGGGATACACTGTTTGGTGTGGATGGGGAGGAAAGTGTTGAATTTGGTTCAACTAATTTGGGAAGAAAATGCATGCAATGTTTTGGGTCGACAAATCTGGTTTTCTTTTCCTCGCTCAAATTATTAACATATATAAATAATAATTCTTAACAAGTAGCAAGTTTTATATATTTCTTAAAACTAGATCATCCTTATAATAACTTTTGTATATGTTGTAAAGTAATAAAAAATAATAATCGCTGTGGATATTTTTTTTCAAATTAAAGACAAACATTTAAAAATAATCCTTCAAAAAATAATTTAAAATATATCAAGTAATGATAATAACTATTATTAATATAGTAATGATAATAATAGGTAAATATTACTTTTTTTATTGAATTTATTTGCGACTCAATTAAAACTTCAAAAACATTCACTGTGTTATACAATCAAAACTAAAATATTTTAAAATATTAAAAATAAAATTTTAAAATTAACTGCTATATTTATTTTAAAAACTGATACAATAATTTTTTTCAAATTTAAAATATTTTTTTAATTTTACAAAAAAATATTAGGACTACATAAAAATTAAGTATTTTTTAATAAAATATTTATAATAAAAGTGAACACTCAATAAATTTTATACAGTAATTTTTCTAAAATATTACGGTATTATTAATATTTGGGAAAGAACAAATCATAATACATTTAAGTAGATTTAAATTTTAAAAAAAACATACTTAATTAAAAGTATAAGTTTAATCGTATTTTTTAAATTTTAATTTTAATAAAATTACATTTAATATAGTACTAAATGTTTTTAAATTGATAATTTTATTTATGTTCATATATTTTTAAGATGAAAAGTGAATAATTTAAAAGAAGGCGTATAAAGAACAATTTAAAAGAAGGCGTATAAAGAACAGTTTAAAATCTAGTATTATATAATAGAGGAGTTGATAAATAATTATAATTAAGGTTTTAAATTTTATACATGACTAAAAATAATTATAATCTGAAAAAACTTAATTTGATCCTTTGAAGATATCAACCCATTAATAATTAAAAGATTTTCACTATATGAAGTGTCATGCATTAAAAATGACCAATTCATATTAATATTTTTTTTTGTTTAAAACTTTAATCTGTGTGTGAATCATATTTCTTGGTCTTTTCTTTGTAATAATTCACTTTTTTATATTTTAAAACATTTTATATTGGACAAATTCTTCCTGCACCCTAATATAAAATTTTAATTCCACAACTGACTCTATCCGTTCATACGAGCAAAAAAATAAGAACCGGATGGTACTCCCATCCGGTTCACATTTCAAAAAAAATGACAACCGGATGAGTATGTTATCCGGTTGTCATTTCAAAATAAAATGACAACCGGATGACACTCCCATCCGATTGTCATTTCAAAATAAAAAGACAACCGGATGACATCCCTATCCGGTTGTCATTTAAAAAAAATTCATTTTATTTGTAAATGACAACCGGATGGCGTACTCATCCGGTTGTCATTTTGATTTTGAAATGACAACTGGATGGGGCTGTCATCCGGTTCTCATTTCCAAATTTCTCATACATCAAATCGGAAAATTATTCTGTTCGTAGTCGACGACGCCTAAACCCCAAATCAACTACTCTAATCAGCAATATCACTTACTAATTGCTAATAAAC
>Ga0209489_101976_pt1 | contig 42181 bp, 19 predicted proteins | sample SiratrowhiteBW_FD_187527 | JGI IMG/M metagenome (GOLD analysis project Ga0209489, IMG submission 187527) | Root nodule microbial communities of legume samples collected from California, USA - Siratro white BW (SPAdes) (version 2) | ecosystem: Host-associated > Plants > Roots > Nodule | place... | reverse complement strand
AAATTTAAAAAAAAAAAAAAAAAAAACCATGAAAACCTCATATTTCACCCCATGATTAAACAAAAGTTTACACCAAAATTCAGTTATAGTAAAGACTATAGATTCAATGGTCCATAGTACCTATTTGCATCTTATTGATTTAGCCCTTCTATTTCTTTCCCTACCTGCTACATGCTTGTTCTTCTTAATTTGGCCATTCCATTTGATCATGCTGCATGCATATAGTGTGATATAGCAGTATTCATGATCTGCAATACATAACTTGCCTCATCCTCTCTGTGAGTTTTGTGTATTGCTCCTGGGCTGCAGAGTGGTGATATTTTTCACTGTCAAGCTTGTCCTGATAAAAGCCTCCCACCTTCTGTTTAACCTGCGTATTTACATCATACTCTTGTGTGGCATTTTAAACTGCATTTATTAAGCAGAAGAACATACCCCTCCTACAATTACTATTTTGCACAGAAAACAAAAATCTGCTCACTCGGTCCAACCTATTTCTTTTCTTTTCAAAATGCTTTCAGTGCTTGGTTATTTTGTTTTGAGCACACTATTAGATTTTGGTTATTTAAATCAGAATAAGAGAAGGTGACTTTGTTATTAAAGATGTGAGTAAATTTAATGTTGCTGTACGGAAATGGAGGCTTGGGAATTAGGAAGGTGGTATATGGAAGGGGGTAATACTCTCAAGGTATGGATCATAGAGGGAGATGGAGAGTAATAGGCTTGATAATAAGAAATCTAAACGGTGGCGTGACCTCTGCAAAGTGTGTGAGGCATCTAAACCATGTAATTGGTTTGATTCTAGAATCGGGTGGGTGTTAGGTGATGGCAAACGGGTGAGACTGTTGGAAGACAAATGGATCAGTGAACAACTAATAAAAGAGAAATTTTCTAGACTATATTCTCTGTCCTGACATAGGAATACTGTTATTCATGATTTAGGCGAGTGGCAGCTTATTAATAACAGGGAGATATTCAAGTGGAATTTAATATGGAGAAGCGACATGTTTGAATGGAAAAAGAATCTAAATAATCAATTGTTGTTAATATTGAGAAACGCACTGTAGAAGACAGGCACACTAGATAATTTGCACTTGGGAGTTAGATGATTCTCACAATATACTGTGAGTTCTGGCTATGTAATTCTTAATAGGATAGGTGATCAGTGTTGTATTAGTTTGTTTGAATAGCCGTGGAGATTAAAAGTAGCTCCTTATGCTCTTATTTGTGTGTGGAGAATACTATTAGATAGGTTGCCATCCCGTATTAATCTCCTTAGGAGAAGAGTTTTAATAGGTACTAATTTATACCCACTATGTAGTGATCAATAGGAGTCACCACAATAGCTTTTTATTAATTGTGTAATTGTGATTAAAGTTTGGGATAACTGTGATAGTAGGATAGAAATCATCTGGGTTAGACATAAATTAATTGATGTTCATTTCTAGAATTACAGTTTGATGTTTCTCAATAAGAAAGCCCAACTTGATGGGGAAAGGAATGTGGGTGATAATTGTATGGGAAATTTGGAAAATAGAAACAATGTGATTATTAATAATGGTCTAATAAATGACATAGAGCTATTCCATTTAGCACAATTGAATGTATGGACATGGATTAAATATTGTACAAAGAGGGTAACTTTCTCCTTCTCTGACTGACAACTTTGTCCTTTACAATGTTTGGGTAAAATGATTAATTAACAAGTTTGTTAAGGAAGTGGTGACAGGTTCATAATACTATCACCATTCACAGAAACCAAACAGGTACAAAAGTGAAAATATGTTTCTTTGGTGACTTATTAATGGAGTACACAACCATTCAAAGTAGAGGACGCTTACTTCTCTTCAAGTACCACTACTGTACTACTGTAACTAGAATGAGCATAAGATGTCATGTATAATGTTTGGATAAAATGATTAATTAACAAGTTTGTTAAAGAAGTGGTGACAGGTTCATAATACTATAGGTATTCACACGGAAATCAAACAGGTACAAAAGTGAAAATCTCTTCAAATTAAAGTACCACTACTGTAACCAGAGTCAGCATAAGAAAGACTTGCTAGACATAATAGTGTATTGTGGACCTATTTATGTTTGAATTCTGGCCTTATTTATTCAGCTAATGGGGTGTAATTGGTTCTTAGAGACATTTATTTTTTGGGTTATAGGTAAACCATCTCATCTACTTTGTGTAGTGATACATGGACTGTTTGTCTTACTTGTGCAATTTTGATACTGTATTTTGGAGTCACATAGAGTTTTTTTTTTTTTTTTTTTTTTTTTTTTTTTTTTTTCTATTTTGTCTTTTTTGTAATAGGGTTGCAAAACCTCCTTAAATATTCTTATTAATTTTATTTATTGCCCTAAAAAAACATTAATATATTAAAAAAAACCTCCAATTTTATGTCCACTCATGTCAATTTATTTTTGCTATCAATTTTTATTTATTATTTACGCACAGAATTAAAAAATTTATCCAAACCAAACAATTTCAAGAACAAATATGTAATTCAAATAACAAATTCAAGAACAAATTAAGTTCAAACTTTCAACTCATTTCTCTTCATGGCAGGGTAGAATAGAAGAAACCCAATCACCCTCTCATTTTCATGCTTCCAAATCAACCCAAATACCCCAATCCAAATCCAAACCATCCACGTCTCCTGTTGCTCACCAACAATATTCAACCTGAGGTGTTGGCAAGAAAAAAAAAATGCACACTGTGAAAAGAAGAGAGACCAAATACTAATTGTACACACACAACAAAAGAAAAAGAACCTATTCATAATAAAGGAACCTCTTTATGGAACAATGATGTTGGAATAGCCTTCCACGACTTTTGTAAAAAAGTTCGGAAGACGTACGTGATGTGTCAGCTTATCCACCTTTTCTTTGACGTGTTTCGTTTCTATAGTGTAAGAACACTTAAGAACCCCCACCTATATGTTGCTGTTTCAACAAAACCCTGCTCAGTTTTCCTTTTCAAACAAATTGGAGGCCAAGCAAAGAAGGGCGTTTTTGTTGGGTATTCCATGAATGTGAAGGGGTACAAGGTTTGATGTCCCGCATCTTCTAAATTTCATGTCACTTTTGATGAGTCGGCTATGTTGAAATCCAAGAATATTGTGCTCAAGTCGACCATTATGGAGAATGAGAAGATTGACAAGAAGGTAGAGTTTAAGGTGTCAGTCCAACAAAGTGAGGAAGAAGAGGTTATACCACATGAAAATGCTCATCCGGAAGAACAAGAAGTTGAAGAGCAACCATATTTGTTGGCAAGACAACGTGAAAGAAGAGAAATTAGAAAACCGGTGAGATATGTTGATTTTGCTTATTGTTTTTCAGCCGCCGAAGAGGTGGAGTATAGTGAACCATCATCTTACAAAGAAGTTATTTCTTCCAAAAATGCAACGGATTGAGTTTCCGCCATGAATGAAGAGCTTCAATCATTGGAAAGAAATCACACTTGGACTCTTGTGAAGCCACCTAGTGGTAAGAAGATTGTGGGTTGCAAGTGGGTCTTCAAGAAGATGGTAGATGGTTCAAGACCAAAACGTCTTTGGTATAAGGCAAGACTTGTGGCGAAGGGTTATAGTCAAGTTCAAGGTGTGGACTTTAATGAAGTATTTTCTCCTGTTGTCAAGCATACCTCCATTCGAGTTTTGCTCTCTTTAGTGGCAATCAAGGATTTGGAGTTAGAGCAGTTGGATGTGAAAACTGCTTTCTTACATGGTGATTTAGAAGAGCAAATTTACATGAAGCAACCAGAGGGTTTTGAAGTTGTGGGAAAGGAGAATCATGTATGTTTGTTGAAGAAGTCACTCTATGGCCTTAAGCAATCACCTCGGCAATGGTACAAGAAATTTGACTCATTCATGGTTAGTATAAATTTCTCCCGCTCTAATTATGATAGTTGTGTTTACTTCAAGAAGTTGAGTAGCGGAGAATCTATCTACTTGTTGCTCTATGTTGATGATATGTTGATTGTTGCTTCCAATATGGATGAAATTGTGAGATTGAAAGAGCAACTTGGTTCGGCATTTGAGATGAAAGATTTAGGGGCCGCCAAAAGAATCCTTGGCATGGAAATATCAAGGAACCGGCCCAATCGAAAACTCTTTCTCTCACAAAAGGAGTTTGCAGGAAAGGTAATCCGTCGTTTTGGAATGGAGAAAGCCAAGATTGTTTCCACCCCTCTTGCAACACATTTCAAGCTTTCAGCTGCTATGAGTCCTAAGTCCGAACATGAGAAGAAGTATATGGAAAATGTTTCATACTCAAGTACAGTTGGGAGTCTTATGTACTTGATGGTGTGTACTAGACCCAACATAGCTCAAGCCGTTAGTGTGGTGAGTAGGTACCTTACTTGTCCTGGAAGAGGACATTGGGAAGCGGTAAAATGGATCTTTCGCTACTTGAAAGGTACCATTAATGCTCATTTGGATTTTGGAGGAAATGAGATACTAACGGGTTATGTGAATTCGGATTTTGGTGGTGATTTAGATAAGAGGAGGTCTTTGACGGGTTATGTTTTTACTCTTGGAGGGTGTGCAATTAGTTGGAAGTCAACACTTCAATCCACTATTGCACTCTCTAGCACGGAAGCAGAGTACACGACAATCATGGAGGCTATTAGGGAGGCTATTTGGCTTAAGGCATTTCTTGGTGAGGTTACTTCTCTTGGTGATCCTATCATGGTATTTTGTGACAACCAAAGTGCCATTCATTTGACAAATGACCGGATGTTCCATGAGAGGACTAAGCACATTGATATACGATATCACTTTGTGCGTGATGTGATTTCTGAAGGTAATGTGCTTGTGAAGAAGATTAGCACCGAAGAAAATCCAGCTGATATGCTCACAAAGCCTCTTCCTATTACAAAGTTCAAGTTTTGCTCAAAATACAATTTCAGTTTGTTGTTAGTTTGTTTTTGAGTTTGTTCTAGTTCATTTTTTGTTTATTTTCTAGCTGTGCAATTCAGCTCAAGGTGGAGATTGTTATATGTTGACCCGAATTTACTAGTTTGCCCTTTTGTGTTTAGGGTTTTGAATATCCCCTTTTTGTATCTCACTTTTCAATTGAGAAAATAGAGAGCCGTTTTAACAAAATATGTATTTGATTGTTTACTATAGTGGTGAATGTGAAAATCAAGAGCCAATATCTATAAATTAGCCTCCCTCATAATTAAGCTTACAAAATTCTGCAAAAAGCTAGGTCATTCATATTTAAATGCAATAAGCACAAAATAAATTTCTGTGGCGGGGTTATAAGTGTTACACAAAATGGGTTGCAAATTCGACGAATAAACACCAAAAGAACGTAAAAGTGTGACATTTTCAACAGTGTTATGACCTACTTCCAAATGAGAAAACGTATTTTCGATCTCTGCATGCCCGTTCACAAATCTTTCAGTCTCTTAATTATAACGCTTGTTTCTAAATTAAATGATTGCTGAATGTGCATAAAACAAGAAACAAAAAAGTGGGAAAAATGATTGTAAACTAAAGAGTGTTAGGAAGAAGAAAATAACCAAAGAAAATCAAATATCAATGTTTTTTTATCAATAATAAAAATTTATCAAATGAAAACATAAAAAGGAGTAATTCAACCCTTCTCCAAAAATTAAATTAGATAATGTTTGTATTCATTCAATACTCTTTACACTTGGTAAATCTATGATGTAATAATATGGATACATCTACATTTAGAACATGAAACGATGGGGTAGCAAGTGTAACGATGAGGTCTTCAATTATCTTGGTCCTTCTTAACTCTGTGGTACTCACTCATTTTTCCACAATGAAGTAAGCTATAGGACAACTCCCATGATGAAATATTTGATAGGGTTGATTATACTCAAAGTATTGGCATTAGATGAATGCTTTTGTCCTAAAAATCCAAATGGAACAACCTTTCTTATTGTTGGACTTGAATTCATTTCTCTTGTGCCTCAGTGGTCCTCCTTATCTCTACTGAGCTTGTCTTGTCATATTATCTTGTCTTGTCATATTATCATCTTTCTAAATCTTGCAATAGTTTACAAGTGTAAGGAATGAGACAATTTCTAAATAATCAACTACCTATTTAATGTTAGCTCTTAGTCCATTTTCAAACTTTGAACAAGAGGAATGCTCATCCATCTTCTCACAAAAATAAGGATAAAATTTTGACAACTCATCAAACTATATTGCATATTCTCCTACAGTTCCTTGACAAAGATTGAGGAATTCAACTTTTTTCTCCCTTCAAAGATTCTTTCCACGATATTTCTTTGGAAATTTTTGTTTAAAGATCTTTCAAGTAACTAGTTTTCCTTTATCTTCTAATCTTTGCTTGGTAAATTTCCACGAATTTTCAGGTTCTTCAATAAATATAAAGGCAACAAATGTGACTCTATTTGTAACAATACATATCATTGTGACAAAAAATTTCTTGATTTTTGTTATGGATGATTAAGCTCCATCAAGATTAAATTAAAACCTCCCTTAAATTCTTGTGGATTGTTCTTGCGAAAGGTTTTTAATTCTTGATTTTCTATGGATTTAACTTTTTGTTTTGGATTCATACTATCCAAGACAATTGCAATTCTTTCCAATAATTCATGTGTAATATTTGGTCCACTATCCATATTTTCCTAAAAAAAATGAGTACTTACCTTATTTTTAAAATATTGCTTAATTTTTTTTCTTACTATAGGTATTAATTATAAGATATCACTCATTCTTAGTCTACTTATCTTGCACTTTTCTTATTTAAGAAAAATGTAAGCATAAATAATTTGTACTTCTCTATAATTTTTAGTAGAGACAACAAATATTATGAAAAAATCATACCAAGATCTTGATAAGACGAGCTGCTTTGATATCACTAAATGAAAGCATCCCAATTATTATATAAATAATTCTTGTTTAATTTGAAATTGAGAGTAGATTTTTTTTATATATAAAATTTTCTTAAAGAAAATATTATTCGTAATATAATTTTATAAATGTATATCAACATTTTATATTTTTGTGATTATTCATAATATATTAAAAAGAATATAAGTTTTATATAATAATAAAAGTTCTATATCATAATTATTTAGGTATCTTGTATAGCTTTTACAGGTAATAAAATTAAGTTCTCCATAAATCAATGTTCGTACAATTAGGGCAATGCGACTTATGACTATTCATGAATGTATATCCATGTGACTTCAAGATTTAAATAAGTGTTTTACTTTCAAATTTTTGTTGCAAAATAGAAGTTTAATATTTATAAAATTCAAATATACTTCAACCATTTTCACTTAATAGTTTTAACATTGTTTGTGATATTGATATTGATTCTTTAAAAAAATTTCACACTTAATGCTCTAGACATTGATTTCAAAATAGTAACACATTATTTCTTATTTTCGATAAATCAGTGGGTATATATTAGCATTTGTATAAATCAAGAACTACTCATTGCAGTCGAAATAAATAATGCGAGTGGTAACAACAATATTTTTAGTAAAAAGTAAATTAAATATTAAAACAGAACATTTGAGAATACTCCATCGCTTGTAAAAAAAATTATAAATTCACTATAAGAAAAATATTATCTAGAGACCAATTCTTAGTTATCAAATGAAATGGTTATTAATTATGATTAAAATAGTCACCAAATTAAATTTTAATTGTTAAATAACTACAAAATAGAAATAATGTTATCAATTTAGAATCCGACAGCATAGGTCACTAAAAACTTTGATTGCTAATCTTAGATATCAATTATTTAACTTGATTGCTCACTAAATTTAATTATCATTTTTATTTTGTAATTATTTAACAACCAAAATCTAATTTGAACTGTAATTTTTTTTTTCTTAGACACGTCAGAGGCTAAAAATCTCTGCACACATAAATTTATGTTTTCTTTTTTAATTTTACTTAGGATTTGGTGGTCCATTGTCTAGGGTAGGATCTAGGACCACCCATGCATGAGGAGTTGCAATTCAGAATCCCATAACATTTGAGGCTCCATTTCTTCACCACAGATGGATCCGTTTACGAACCATTTCAGCCTCGCACTCACTTTACTAGCTCCAGATTGGAACATTGATTGACCAACCTACATAAAAGCAAAGAGAGAAAAATGATTATAAATTGTCATGCTTTTGTGCTAATCGATTTTATTTTTTTTTCTAACAATTACAAGACATATATACTAACCTCCCCGAGCACAACATGAATCACCGAATCTCCAACAATTGAAGAACTGGTAGTGATTACCTCAACATTCTCTTCATGCAATATTCTGATAATTTCACAGAAAACGAAGCGGTTATCGACCCCACATGTTAGAATGACTTGAAGCACAGAACCCGTTTCATGAATCTCCATTCTTGGCGGTTTTAGGCTTCCTCGTGCTTCAAAACCACTCGAGAAACCACTTCGACTTCTCTTCCTTTCCATTAACCTTTCTTTCTTCTCCTTCAACATCTTAACTTTTGCCTCCAGGCTTTTTATGTACTCCGTTGCCTCATCTAATTGATCAGGCAGTGCCACCACTTGCTGAGTTAATTAAACAAAAAAAAATAAAAAAACTACATCATATCATTATATGTATTCATCACTGTAATCTCATCAAATTATATAAAAATTTTCAGGTTTCATTGAAGCATGAAAAAACTAGACATGATTTCCTCCCATGCATGACAGAGAGAAATAACAGACCTTGGGATTATAACTAGGGAGAAGAGAGTTGAGTTCAGAATAAAGATTCTTCATATGGCTTCTCCTGTTTTTCTCTACGATCTTTCTGTCGACTCTGGTTGAAGAAGGTCGACTTTCCTGTAGCGGATCCATGTGGCAAGAATAACCTTGAAATTTTATCTATAGAATTTAGGGTTATGAGAAGATGTTTAGTTAGTTATGTATTTATACTAACGGTGAGTCAGTGCAATGATTGAGCAATGAGACCGAGATAGAAACTTCCTGTGCTGACAGGTATTTATGTGATGTGGGACTCTTTTTCGGCTGTGTCAAAATGTTCAAATTCACACATAAAGTCAGTGTTGTGCATCTCATTTGATGAAACTATTAGTGGTGTATGGTCCTCATCCTACACTCCTTCCTTCTAGCTAGAAAGCACGCCTACCTATTGGCCGCAATGATAATCGTACACTGTTCAAAATTTTATATTGTCTAGAAATATCTTAAAATTATAATATAAAATTATGAAAAATTTTATTTTTAGAGTTTAGATTTAAAATTTTATTTTATATTTTAGATTATATATGTGTGTACTATTCTTATTGTTTTAGGTTGTTTTAGGTGTACTTTGTCGTTAAAATCAGACATAATTCCATAAATGTCTGAGAAATTCATGGCAAATTCTTTATTATGGATTTATATATTAAGTTTTCATAAATTGATATGATTAATCACAGACATCAAGATGTTTGAGAAAAAAGAAAAAAGTATGTAAATTAAATGATAAAGAAAAGTAAGAGAAAGAGGAGAAGTACTTGAATGTAAGTGTTCAAAATACCATGGTTGAGAACATTGAAGTAATTCATTTATTCCTCAGTATTTTCCATGATTTATGTGAGTGTTTACAAGTTCTAATCCTTATTACTAAGAAGAGAAACCTAATATTTATGGGAAACAAATCCTAACCACTCATAGTAATTATCCAAAAAATTTCGTGTGATCTATAGTCTTGATATTTGATTTTAGTCTTCATATTTGATCTTCACCGTACTTAACATTTAAACTCCATGGGTGTAATCTTCATAAAAACTTGTATTTGAGATTTTTTTTTTTTTTTTAATATTGATGGACATTCTTTCGATTATAAAAAGAAAATAAATTTCTACTAACAAATATATAAAGTAGGTGACGAATTTTAAGTTTGTTTATTGAAAGTTTTCCTAATATGAATTTTAGAAAAGCATCTCTCGTGGATATACCACAAACACATTATTTTAAATTTATTTAATTAAAAGTGAAATCATAATTTTTTATATAAGTTTGCTCGTGACTCTATAATATTAAATATTTTAGAATATTCATCAAAGAATCTAATAAATCAATTAGATTTATTGTTATCTATTATTATATTACTATTAAACTACTCATAAATATCTATTCAGAGTGAGATATATTTAATTTTATCCTTTTTATTGATAAAAAAATATCTAGTTATACATATTTAATTATATTCTTTATTATTAAAAAAATAAAATTTTATATTTCGATTTTTGGTACGAGAGTTTGTATTGGAAATCATATATAAATTATTTTATATAAATAGATACACACATTTTACTAGTCGATTTTATGACATCGAGTTGAATCTAAAATCTATTTCCTAAGACAATCTTTATCTTATATTTAAAGTTAAACATCATCATATCCAAAAAGTAATTAAAATTAATTGTAAAAAGTAAGATTAAAAAAAAGTAAATAATGTTTTATAGATTAAAATTAGCCTATATATAAAATAACTTATAAATTTGTATAAAAATTCCTTTTATAAGTTAGTTAGTACACGAAATAGTTTTAACTTAAAAAAAGTTTATTTAATTTTATTTTGAAAGAGTTTTTATTAAAAAAAGGTTGTCCAAAAATATTTTTATCTGGAAGAGCTCTATTAGTTGAGTTAGATGAAAAAAAAGTCTTTTGTTATTTTATTTTAGATTTGAATTGAGGTAATATTTTTTGTTTTATATGTAATTTGTATATAGGTTTGAGTATCCTTAAATACCCCAATTTATTCTATTTTTTACAGTTAAAAAAAAAAACTTCAGACACATAACAATTAGGTATTTTTGAATATTTGAAAAGGAAGAAAATGATAAATTTTAAGAAATAGAGAGTAAAAAGTATTATTATTAGGATAAAGGGAAAGAAAATGAAATGTATAGGTAAATAAATACAAAATTTATTAAATTTTATAAATAATGTAATGAATATGATTGTTAAAAAAATATTAATGAAATTGTAAGATTATAATTTTACCTTTATCATTGAAATTAATTTAAATTAAAATATAATTAATTATTTGTACATGAAATTTAGGTGTCATTCAAACATTATTTTCGCTACTGTCCGTGAGTTTAGTAAAACAAATAAGAATTACCTAATATTGTGAATACAAGAAAAATTATTAAAAATAAATTTTGATAAAATTAAATAATATTTGAATAACAGAAATTATAAAAGATTTAAGTGAAATTCTAAATTCAATAAAACTTAATAAATTAAACGGATATAAAAAGTTAACACCTAACAAACATCAAATATATAAGTAATAATGATAAAATTTGTTTATATCTACTATTTAAATTAAAGGAGTCCTTGAACTTGACAAAAACAAATACGAATTATCTAATACTGGTAATACAACTAAATTTTTATAAAATTAAATTAAATTAAATTATTATTGTTAATATTATTATTATTATTTTATAAATTTATTTTGATATTTTGTTATTGTTATTTTATAAATTGATTTTGATTATTGTTATTATTACTATTATTATTAATTTTATTATTATTTCATAAATTTATTTTTTTATTATTATAATTTTTATTTTTTTATTATTACTTTTACTATTATTTTCTAAATTAATTTTGATTATTATTATTTTGAAATTTTGTTATTGTTATTATTATTATTATTTTACAAATTTATTTTAATTATTATTATTACTATTTTTTTTATTGTTAATATTAATTTTTTTCATTATTATTATACAAATTTATATATATTATAATATTATAATCAATATAATATATATAAGATAATATATTATCTCATATATGTATATATAATTGATTATCTTTACAGTAATTTCAACAATTACGTCTCTTAACGCAATATTATGATTTAAATTATGATATTTTTGTCTTGCCATGTATAATTCAAGTTAAAACCACAAATGAAAATGAAACAACATGAAAATTGAATATGAATAATGTGACTATGAAAAAAAGATATAGTGTAACAATAAAAAGCAGAGCACAATGCAGTAACAGAAAAACGAGACGAGAATTAAACTTATAAAAGTTCTTATGCACAGTTAATTTTTATTTTTTTTTTATACATACAAGGATGATTATAGTAGATTTTCTTACAAATCAGTCTTTGTTGTTAATTAAAATTAATAAAAAGAAACATAAAAAATCTGCATTCTTCTTTGTACATGAACAGTAAAGAAACACATTAATGGTCCTACATTTTCCATCATCACAGCACCGTATACTATACACTGAATCCATAAACATCGCTGTAACCCGTGCTGAACGATTTAATTTTATCTTCGTGTAGGTCTTCATTCTGACTGAAAAGGACAACATACTTAATCATTATATATTTTTCGTTAAAAAGTACTTTCTACGAAGATACATTTTTTACGGTTGTTTCAACGTTCAAAAAAACCGATTCAGAGATTCAAACTTTTAAAAAAAATGGTGCCATATCTCTGTACCTACTTCGGAGACTCAGATACACGAAAATCACGAACAACCCTCGTTCATAAGAATTGACTGCATTTTATAAATGTTCCATGTTTTCTAACATTTTTTTTTATAAATCTTGACGCTTTCTCACTTCGAGAAGATGTTGTTAGTAAAAAAAGTTTATAATTAAGAAAATTATAAAATAGGTAGCATATATTACATGCTTAATATATAGTTTTTTATTCTCAATTAATAATTCAAATATATATTGAGTAATTAATATTTAAATACATGAACGAGTATGTGTGTTAAGAAAATAAATTATTTAAAATTTTTAAATTATTCAAAATTTTAAATAAATAAAAAATTTTAATTATTCAAATTTTACTTATATGAAAATCTATAATAAATAATATTTTTTAAAATTTTTTCAACATCTTAAATAAATTAAAATTTGAAATCAATAATATTAATAAATTAGTCAAAATTTTAAATAAATAAAAATTTAAAACAAAAAACGTTTTCAAATTATTTAAACATTTTAAATAAAAATATTAAATTATTCAGAACGTAACTCAAACGAAATTTTGAAATAAATAAGATTATTATTATTAAATTAGTCAAAATCATAAGTAAATAAAAACTAAAAATAACCATCATTTCTAACTTCTTTGAAATTTTAAAGAAATAAAAGTTTTAAATTATTCAAATATTACTTATATGGAAATATGAAATAAATAATATGTCTATAATTTTTTCAAAATTTAAAATAAATAACATTATTAAATTAGTCATAATTTAAAAAAAATAAAAATTTGAATTAAAGAATGTTTCTAAACTATTTAAATATTTTAAATAAGTAATTAGTCAAATCAATAAAAATTATTGAAATTTTATTTGAAAAATTTAAATAAATAAAAATTTGAAATCAATAATATTATTAAATTAGTTAAAATTTTAAATAAATAAAAATATGAAATAAAGTGCGTTTCTAAATTATTTAAATATTTTAAATGAAAATAATAAATTATTCAGAAATTTACTTAAACAACTTGTTGAAATAAATAAAATTGTTAAATTAGTTAAAATAGTAAGTAAATAAAAATTTGAAATAAAAGACATTCTAAAATTATTCAAATTTAAAATTAATGAATATTTTAAATTATTTTAGATCTTACTTACATAAAAATAAAAAATAAATAATAATCTTAAATTATTTATAATCTTAAATAAATAAAATATAAAATAAATATAATATATAAATTTAAAAAACTCATAAAATATATGTAAGCAGTATATATAGGTGTGTTTATATGAGTTTGCATAAAAAAAACTCAAACTTATAATAATAGTTTGAACAATTGAGAGCAATGATGTTTTCAATCTCCAACACTACTATATTAGTTTGTTTGTTCTTAACAATATTTCTTGTTATGCATTTACAGTGCGTTGTGAGTGATGGTCCTATAATTTTTTTTCCTACCAAAGTAACAGTGAAAATTATAAATCGTTTGATTAATAGATATTTGACTGTTCAGTGTAAAGATAAAAACACTGATATTGGAGTACACCAAATCACTGTTGGCCAAACATATAGATTAACTTTTTTCTTGAATCTCCTTTTCCGTCCACTTTATACTTTTGTCATTTTGTATAGTTGGAAGGAGATCATTATTTTGACATATATGTAGCACAACGAGATCAATATTGTAATAAGTATTGAGACATAGTTGCCACACCGGACCATATAAGACTAGTGAGCCAATTCGAAACTGCTTTCCCTGAAATAAACCTGTTGCTGGAAGAAGATTGCTTGTGTAACAAAATAATAATACTTTACCTGTGTAACCTTCTCATCTCTCCTTGAAATTTGTAGAGATTTAATAATAATTATTCACTCCGGTGAATTAATTTACTTCTTCTCATCAATTACTATAAATTATACAAACAAATCATATACTTTTTAGATCATAAATTTTTTTCATCTCTATTATATACATATTGTTATTATTGTTATTATGATAATGATTTTTATTATTAATAATAGTAATATCAATAATAATAATAATATCAATAATAATAATTATAATAATAATAAGTTATAACCATGTAATAAGTCTTAACAAACTTAACTAAGAGTGAAACATATATTTGTTTTTGTTTTATTATTTACAATGTTCTTTTAAATTGGTTAGTATTTAAATCATATGTAATGTTTTTAATATTTTATATCAGTTTTAGAACTAATATAAAATGTAATGCAACTGTCTACAACGGTACGTAAATAAAATTTTGAAATAAATAAACTTGTTAAATTAGTCAAATTTTAAGTAAATAAAAATTCAAAATAAATAATGTTTTTAAATTATTTAAATATTTTAAATAAAAATATTAAATTATTCATAGAATTTTACTAAAATGAATTTTTGAAATAAATAAAATTGTAATGAATAAAAATTTAAAATAAAAAACATATCTAAATCATTTATTTAATCTAAATAAAAATATTAAATTATTTAGAACGATATTTAAATAAAATTGTTAAATTAGTAAAAAATTTAAGTAAATACAAATTTAAAATAAATAACATTTTTGTATTATTTAAAATTTAAATAAATACAAAAGTTTTAAATTATTCAAATTTTATTTATATGGGAATATGAAATAAGTAATACTTCTAAAATTTTTCAAAATCTTAAATGAATAAAAAATTGAAATCAATAACATTATTAAATTAGTCAAAATATTAAATAAATAAAATTTGAAATAAATAACGGTTCTAAATTATTATTCAAAACGTTACTTAAATAAAATTTTAAAATAAATAAGATTATTAAGTTAGTCAAAATCATAAATAAATTAAAATTTGAAACATAGAACGTTTCTAAATTATTTTAATATTTTAAATAAAACTATTAATTTATTTAGAACGTTACTTAAATAAAATTTTAAAATAAATAAAACTGTTAAATTAGTCAAAATTTTATGTAAATAAAAATTTAAAATAAATGAAATTTCTAAGTTATTTCAAATTTAAACAAATTAAAATTTAAAATTTTTCAAATTTTATTTATATTAAAATAAGAAGTAAATAATATTGTTAAAGTTTTTTAGAAACTTAAATAAATAAAAATTTTATATTATTCAAATTTAACTAAGAGTTATATGAATTTTTGTTTCTGTTTTGTTATTTGCAATGCTCTTTCAAATTAGCTAGTATTTAAATCATATATACTATTTTTTTTTGTATATTTTACATTAGTTTTGGAACTAATATAAAATGTAAATAAAATTCTGAAATAAATAAAATTGTTAAAGTAGTCAAAATTTTAAGTAAATAAAAATTCAAAATAAAGAATGTTTCTAAATTATTTAAATATTTTAAATAAAAATATAAATTATTTATATAATTTTACTAAAATAAAATTTTGAAATAAATAAAATTTTTAAATTAGTCAATCCTGAATAAATAAAAAATAAAAATAAAAAACATATCTAAATTATTTATTTATTCTAAATAAAAATATTAAATTAATTAGAACGATACTTAAATAAAAATTTAAAATAAATAAGATTGTTAAATTAGTCAAAATTTTAAGTAAATAAAAATTTAAAATAAATAACATTTTTATATTATCTAAAATTTAAATAAATATAAAGGTTTTAAATTATTCAAATCTTATTTATACGGGAATATAAAATAAGTAATACTTCTAAAATTTTTCAAAATCTTAAATAAATAAAAAATTGAAATGAATAACATTATTAAATTTGTCAAAATTTTAAATAAATAAAATTTGAAATAAAGAACGGTACTAAATTATTATTCAAAACGTTACTTAAATAAATTTTAAAATAAATACAATTATTAAGTTAGTCAAAATCTAAAATAAATTAAAATTTGAAACAAAGAACGTTTCTAAATTATTTAAATATTTTAAATAAAACTATTAATTTATTTAGAACGTTACTTAGATAAAATTTTAAAATAAATAAAATTATTAAATTAGTCAAAATTTTATGTAAATAAAAATTTAAAATAAATGACATTTCTAAATTATTTAAAATTTAAAAAAATTAAAATTTTAAATTATTCAAATTTTATTTATATGAAAATAAGAAGTAAATAATATTGTTAAAGTTTTTTGAGAAACTTAAATAAATAAACATTTAAAATCAATAATATTATTAAATTAATGAAAGTTTTAAATAATTAAAAATTAAACTAAAGGATGTTTCTAAAATATTTAAATATTTTAAATAATAATATGAAATTACTTAGAATGTTACTTAAATAAATTTTTAAATAAATAAGATTGTTAAATTAGTCAAACTTCTATGTAAATAAAAATTTAAAATCAATTACATTTCTATATTATTCAAAATTTAAATAAATAAAAATTTTATATTATTCAAATCTTATCCATATGGGAATATGAAATAAATAATATTTTTGAAATTTTTGAAAATTTTAAATAAATAAAAATTTGAAAGCTGGAGAGTTAAGAATTATTTTTAACTGATCAGAATCTCAAATATGGTACGTTCATATTCACTCTAAAGATTCTCTATTATCTGTTTTCTTTAAGTTTTTGTCATCAATCCTTAAGATGTGCATTGTAGAAGAAGATTACTGTGTTAAAAATAATACTAATAATTACAACGTTGCTAATATTAGTAATAGTAACAATATTAATAATATTAATAGTATTAAGATTAATAATAATACTAATAATATCAATTATAATATGAATAACCTGAATAATAGTTTTAATAATAATAATATTAATAAAAGTAATAAAAATAATATTATTCATTTTAATAATAATAATAATATTTAATATATTAATAATATTATATTATAAATAATAATAATAATAATATTATTATTAACATTAACAATAATAAAAATACTCAAGAGAGCATCCTGTTTTGTTTACGAAGAGCTCACTTAGGCAGGTCGTGTCTCGTTCAAGTGAGACTTGCAAAGTAAATTTTTCTGCAAAGTTCATTTGAGCGAGATTGTCTCGATTAAGCGAAACTATTTGAAAATGATTTATCAATTAATCTGAAAATGATTATTTCTTTAGTTTGATGAGTTATCATAAGTAGATTTTGAGGTTGATAAATTATTATTTTTAAATTTTAATGTTAATGAACTATTAGTAGAATTTTTGTTCAATTCTAGTATTTATTGTTTTAAATGAATATTAAGTGGTCTAAGCAAATATTTATCTAATTTGGTTGATTGAGTTTTCTTTTTCATAATTATAAGTGGAAATACATAAAATAAAACTTATATTGAAAGCATAAACATCTCATAATTTTAGTTATTGTTTAAACTAATATAGTACGATGACATTTTTTTTTATATGAATTATATCGTGTGATTGATGTAGAAATGCATATATAACATTATGTTATATGTATATTTTTATATTAATTGCCTATTATAATTAATGTAAAAAAGTCTCTTCACTGTACATGTTAGGTTTCTCTTCTTCTTTTATTTATGTTATATTACATTAATTTTTGTTCTAACAAATTTTTTTACATCGATTTTGAAGATTTTTACACATTAATGATATCTATATAAATTTTAAAATTGAAATGTGAAAAAAGTTAATGTTAAAACTTTTCTTTTTAAATAGTATTCTTTTTCCATCAACATTCTTTATTCTACTCACGTTTTGTCTATAACTTTTTTAGTCCATTGCTTCATCATACATTAGTAGATATTATGGTTGAAAATTCCAATCCAACCCTGTAATCACAATACAATATCAAAGGCTTTGAGAATTATACATAGAAGGTTTATATTGAAGCTGTGACTGTGATTTCGTTCTAAACTTTAATATTGTCAAAATTTGTAGACAAATATAATCAACTTGACAAAATTACTCACAGTGACTGTATAAACCTTGAGATATAATATTTGGATACCTTCATTATTTTATAACTAAATTATATAATTTTATAATTGTACATATATTTATTATTATCATTTGAATATAATATTTTGTTATTAAAAAGAATTATTCATAGAAAATGTTACAAACTGAAGTCAAGCTGTGGAATGGCTTCTTAAAACCTGGATTGTAAAAAGTTATCATTGCATTTCTCTTTCTTTGTATCTCATTTTCATAATAAAAAGAGAAAAAAAAAACAGTTTTTTTGTAAATTTTCTCTGTATGCAAATAATTTGACCTAGAAACACGTCACTCGTGCCACAATAATTGAAAGAGTCTTGTGATGTTGAGAGTGATTATGTAAATGAGGAGAAAACCTCAACGTCACTTTGCAAACATCATAATTTTGCAGATGGATCAGAAGTCAAGTTTCTGTCCCACCTGGTGCCTTATCAATGAAAAGTTAAAGATATATTTTTTCTTCCAGTCCCTGTCACAGTAACATTATGTATCCTCCCAACAACTATTATTTTCATAAACCACCTCCTCAAATAGATTGAAGAGTGAAAAGGGAAAAAATTATAGTTATTTAAATTAAAAGTAATGTAAAAAATTAAAAAGTAAAAAAAATTATGATTAGTTTAGTTAATACAATAAAAAACTTCAAAATAATACATATATAAATTAATCAATTGTTATTAATCTCAATTAAATATTAACTTATAACTGTTTATTATTATTTTATAATTTCATTATATTTTTCAACATAATTAATTATATTATATTATATAATGTAAAATAATCTATTGTTTTAAATACGTGATTGCTTTCATTATATAAAAGTTAATATAATTGATTATGTTATGTTATGTAATATAAACATATCTATTAATATATAATAAAATATTTAACAAAATAGATAAAAAAAATATAAGTGTAAAATTAAATTTTAATTCAATATTAACCAAAAATTACGCCCCACACAAAGGAAAATCAGATGAGTATTTTGATCACTTATATTGAAGGCGATATTATTGACAAAATGAGGCTAAAGAAAAAAAAGAGTCATCGATCTGTATATAATAGGATGAGTAATTTATAATATACTTTACAAATGAATTCAACTATATATCTGCGTATTTTGATTTAAAAACTAACACATTTGTGTGAAGAGAGGAGTTTGTGTTATCTAGGCAAATTTTAGTATTTATTCTACGAAGAAGAGGCGTATTCTACAAAGATAGGAAAAGACAATTTCAGAACCAAGTTATCTCTTCCTATGAAATAATTTTACGCGTTTCGTAATATAAGAGGAAAAGTGAGAGAACATGAGAAAGGATTTTGAGTTCACAAAGCATTCTGATGTGGAGTGTTGAAGAGTAAACACACACAAAGATTGTATCTCAAATTCTTAAAACTTGGAGTTTACAAAAGCATTCTGATGTGGACAGTGTTCAGGAACTAACACATACATGGTGGGTTGCACAACAAAGAGAAAACTAACTTATGAGACTCAAAAATACATGATAGAATGTTGCAATCGCAATTGGACTGCGAAGGGTATGTTCAAGAAAGAACTCTGACAATAAACTAATGAGCAGCTATGGGAGCACAACAATACAACTTTGTTTTGTTTGATGGGGCACAACAAAAGGTCAATTATCTCTGTATTATGCGTATCAATTGGTGTTTGGTATGGTTTCTATACAAAACTAGTCACAATCTGAAATTATAATATGAAATGATAAAAAATAATAATTAAGGGACTTTTTTTCCATTTCTTTATTTTATTGTTATTACTTCCCCGAACCCTCTTCGCCAACTTTCTATAGAAGGTATGGCAATTTTACTTCTATTTAATTTCATTGCAATTTTTTAGGTTTAGTTTTCAACGTAATTTTTTTTTATTATTATCAAATGCTTGATACGGTACACGTAATATATGTCATTCTAGAAAATATTTTATGCGGCGTTAGCAAACATAACTTTTAAGATAATTTCAAAGAGTAAAATATTTTATGGGGGTTAGGAAACATAACTTTTATGATAATTTGAAAATTTGCAAGAAACTACTTTTCAGAATTTACCCATAAATTACTTGTACGGTAATTGTCCCAATATATATAAATAAAAATAAAATCATTTGTTAATAATTTAGTTTGGTTTGGATAATTAAATTTTGTTTTTAAGAAAAATTTAAACAAATTATTCAATTAATAAAAATAATAATTGAGTAACCAGTCATTAATTTAAGATGAAATGATTAAATAGGAAAAAATTTAAAAATATAAATATAAATCACTGAAGAATACAAAGATCAATAAAATACAGTGCAACGTATTAATATAAGTGATAATATTATTAGAATCCTAATAACATTATTTTAAATATGGAATAAATAATAATAAAAAGAGTATAAACATGTTGTTGTTTGGGGTATTGAGAATCAAACTAATAAAAAAAATAATTGAAAATCGATCAAAAAATTAATAATCAAATAAAAATAAAACTTTTTATCAATTTGGATTTTATTTTAAAAAGACGAGTAATTTGATTCATTTTGTAGTTTGAGATAAATTCAAATTCAAATTAAAATAAATTATTTATTATTTTAATCATACATAAAATGTATGAGAGAGAAAATTTAAATATATGTAACTTGATTCATATTTATAAATATATGATAAACAAATAACATAATATATTATTCATATAAATAAGATATAGAAAAAACTATTCTAGTGACGTGAGTATTACATTTTTATTTGTAGTTCGTACTGAGTTTAGGACGTGTTCTTAGTAAAAAAGTAGGAAAGGGTTTTTAATAGGTCAAAAATTTTGGATTTACGAATTAAGTTAAATATTCTCGAAGGGACAAAGCCCAAAATTTAAATACTTTCTGTTATGAAAAAGTCCAAATATCTTATTTAAATACTTTCAGTTACTTAACATGAAATTAACCAACATGATCAAAAGAATAAATTGTGATTTCCTAAGCTTTAAACAAAAACAAATACTAATTGGAATAGAGCAATTAATAATAAACTATACTAAAAACTTGTTTGGGATTTCAAATAATAGAATTAGTTATTTTTTTAAAAAGATAAAAAAATAAATTGAAAACGACTATAAAAAAAAGAAAAATATTTTATTTGAACTAGCTTAGATAACTATCAAAAACCTCTGTAACTATAATAATTTGTAACCTTAAAAATAAAAAATAATAAAACAAAATAAAAGAAACTACTAAAAAGGAACAATATAAGTGTACTGATTTTTATTTTTTATCTTTTGAATTTCTTAATTTCTTGCAATATTTTATACATGTACATATAGGGTAGGAGATCTTAATGTTAAAATGTATAAATGTAACTCAATTTTTTTTATTTGTTTGTATTTATATATTTTATTCTAGTTAATTTGTTGATAAATAAATAAAGTAATAATATATAATTAAATTGTTTAATATTATACATAATAGTAAAAATAACAAATATTTAATCGTAGTAGAATAGAGGATAAAGTTATTTATCATTATATAACATCAATTCATCATGTGAAAAAATTATACAATAAAATTGTTTTTTTTAACAGCAAAGAATAAAATTAATGGGAACACTTATCCTATTACAAAAATAAATAAATGAAACCAAACTTATAAAGACTTTCATCCAGAGCCACATTTTCACAAATAGTACTTATGACTTATTACTAGGCATAAACAAGGAAGATCTAAACTTAACAACCAATAAACATAGAAGAGAGACTTCATTTAACACTACAACACCCAATAATCTGTAAATAAGGCAAAATATACCCCAAGACCCATTCTACTGTGGTTCCATCCGACATACGGGCTTTTTTAGCACTGACTTGTTTGTGTTGTAGGATAGTCTTCTCACATCTACAATGACCAAGACACTATTGTCTTCTCGACTTGTTACTCCCCTGTTGATCTCACCGCAATTTGCTTGCAATATCAACTCTCTGCCAACGTAACTTTACAAAAATAATGCACCACGCACACAACACAAATCCAACTCCACTCTCTAAATCGGCTACCTATACTATATTAGAAAATATTAACCCGAGAGTCTTCCCATTACACTTCTAAACATCTAAGTGTTTTCTAGGCATTGCACACGGCATAAACACCAATCTGAAAAAGAATAACCAATTGTCTTATATCTAAACTTAGTCCAAGCTCAAGTTTTAAACTGTACCAAGACAAAAATTTCAGAATCATTAACAACCCTACTATTATTACTATTAAAGATCACATTATTCCTATATTTCCAAATCTCCCACCCACATTATTACTAACAACCTCCTTTTCCACACAATATTAACTTTTTTATTGCACCAAGTTAAATAAAAACTCGTAAAATGACTTCTAGCAACATTAGACCTAATTGAGTATATATCTATCCATTTGTCACGGTTGTCCCACACATGTTGTATTGTTTCATCTTCATTTGTTATTGTTATATAGCGTCCACAAGGTACTTGATAGACCAATCTAAATGAAATCATAAAAAATAGTTTGAATTTATTCAAAAAGAAATTTCTATATTCAAACTAGACCAAACCGAATTTATAGAACTTTTATGTGTAGTTGATATGTTTTACCAGTAACGTGCTAAATGTATTAAGATATAATAAGATAAATTAACATTATGTTTTGAAGAAAATTATGTTGAAATTGTTCACGAACAGCTATTACGTAGAAAGCATATTGTCCTTGATGGCTGGTTGAGAAACAGGTTTAGAAGTAAAGAAAAACGCCGTAGTTTCATGTGTTTTAGCGTGAAACTTGGACTTGATTCTGGTTTGAAAAAAAAAAAACAGAGAATGGTAATATGTGAAACACATTCACTTCACTCCGAGTTAAATAACACGTTTCTTACATTTTTCACTGTACGTGTCATGCATATTAAGCCGTCCAGAACGTTGTCATGGAAAGTCCAAAGGAACTTTCCAACAGAAGTAGAACGACAAAGTTATATTATCACACATGAAGATGAGACTCTAGATTTGCGGAATCTAGAATTTAGGATTTGATTGGTTAAACCTTTTTTAAAAATAAAAAAAGAAAATAATTTATATTTTTAATCCACATAAATTAATATTTTTTTATCTTTAATTCATTGATAATTATAATGGTTTTTATGAGAAGAGAAACATTATTTAAATTTGAATATTTTTATATATAATAATACGTTATGTCTGGTATTTTTAGAATTTATTATAATTTTATCCGATCATGATTTTGATTCTCTATAAATATAATGTTGTCACATCACTATTAAATACGAATAATTTATATATAATATTACAGCGGACATAATTTTTGTCATGTATGATTTTGACCAATTATTTTATAAGTTTTTGATGATTAGATTATTATTTTCCTGATATTGAAATTTATATAATAAATGAATTTTTAAATAAAATGAAAAACAATGTTAGCATTTGATTGGTATTCTTAAATATTAATATTTTTAAAATTAAATGTGTAATGAATTTTATTTTTTTTTAATTTATGTTTTGTTTGACTGGAAATGAAGAAGAAAAAAAAAAGGAAGGAAAAAGTAGAAAATATTTGGACGGAGAGAAGAGAGTAAAATGAGAAGAAAAAAATAGTGGGTATTTATAGTATATTTGATTAATATATTGAAATAAATAAATTAATTTGATAATATAATAAATTATAAAAAAAAAATCATTAATTTAATTTTAATAAAAATGAGTATGAATCAAAATAAAAACACGATTAATTATAAAATAAAAATAACACTTAATTTTTTGTTGATACCATTCTATAAAATTATATATATTTAAGGAATAATTTAATTTTTAATCTTATTGTATAATTTAATATAACTTTAATTTATTTTTTAATATTTATTTTATAAGAAAACAAAATCAAAATAACTACTATCAAATTTTTGAATTGAAGTTGATTTAATGAGAGAACCTTTTTTTTTTTTTTTCAAAGAAGTTTAAAATTAGTCACCAAATATGATTAATGATCCTTCGTTAATATGTTTATCAAATAATTCATAAATTATTTTAAAACAATATAATAAATTATTATTCATCACAATCAATTATTTGTGAAAGTTTAACTCTTGTAGGTTACTTTTTAATATAATCGATTATATAGTTATATATATATAATTATGATGTTAAAAACAATATAAAACCAGTTTTCAAATGTAAAATTTTTCATGGTAATTCTTCATACACAATTAATATTTATTATTATAATAATAGTTGTTAATCAAATTGCATAAACTCAATTAACATGTTGCATCATGCTTTGCTTAACAAACAATATCACTAAGAAAAAAAATAAATTTGCAATTTACAAAAAATGAAGTTACTAAATTTAGTTAAATGAATTGCAATTACTACATTTATCTATAATGATTATGATTTATTATTTTTTACACAAAATAAAAATATATCGCTTTTAAAATTTTATTAAATTGACTTGATTCTTTACATTCATACGTTAATTTTATAACAAAAATGGTGAAATTAATTAGTTTGGAGACTAATTAAGATTAAAAATAAATACTTCACTAAAAATTAACAACACCATAAATTAAAAAATAAAAGAAAAACTCCACATTTACCTTGGGATGTATAAAAAAGGAATAACACATGTATAAATGGTTTGTATTTTCATCACCTAACTTATCTATATATCAATATTACATACACTAAAATTACTGTTTAACAATAGACTTTTTGAAATTTAAATTCTAACAATCAATCTCTAATTCCGCAATTCAAACTTAAACGGTCAACAATTGCTCACAGAAAATTCAACCTGAAGTGTTAGCAAGAACAAAAGTAAAATAAGTGAGACCAAATACTAATTGTAGAAAAAGAGGAACCTATTTCTAGTCAACAATAAAAAAAGGGCTTGAAAATGTTCCAAGTTTTTCAGGCACGAAACAATGGTGATGGAATCGTCTTTGAGGACTTTTGTGACTCATAAAAAACTCGGAAGATGTACTTTATGTGTCATCTTCTGCACCTTTCTTAGTTATGTTTCTTTCCCAATAGTGGAAGAACAAGTGAGAATCCCCCACGTATTTTTGCTGTTTCAACAAAACCCCACCCATTTTTCTTTTTCAGACAAATTTTGAGATTATAAAAATATTATTAATTTAATTTTAATGAAAATAGTATGAATTAAAGAGAAATATGATTAATTATGAAATAAAAAATAATATTTAATTTTTTAATAACATTCTATAAAGTTATATAAATTTAAAGAACATTTAAATTTTTAATATCATTTTATACTTTTATATATCTTTAATTGATTTCTACTTTGTAATATTTACTTTGTAAGAAAGAAAATCAAGATCACTACTATTGAATTAATATTCAATTACACTGAACCAATAGCAAACATTAAATCTTGAAATACTCTTCAATAAGATTTTCAAAGTAATAAAATTATTTATTTACCTACAACACACACCAACTAGTGATACAAAATTATCAATGCATATCATAAGAAAAGATGACTTACAATGTAATATATTTACAAATAAAAAATTTATAGCATCATTTTCATTTTTAATGAATTTCGAGCAATTTCTTTTCAATCAAACCCTAAATATATAACACTATCATGATATCACCTTAAGGAATAACAAAAATCTCTTTTTTTTTTAAAAAAGTATAGAAATTTTGTTAATGAATAAAAAAGAATGTTTTTCTTAAAGAAATTTGAAATTTATAATCAAAATAATATATTATTATTAACTATAATCAATTAATATATTTATCAAGTAACCTATGAAACATTTCAAAATAATATAATAAATTATTTTTTTTAAAAAAATTTTTGTTAATTTCTTACATAATTGATTCCTTTTTAAGATAATTAATTTTATAGTTAATTATATAATTAACATAATCGATTTTATGTTAAAAAATATATAAATCAATTTTTAAATATGAAATTGTTCAAAAATATCTTTAAAATTGATTCATGCTTTTCATTTTAATCATATAAAGATAGTGAACATAAAGGAAGAATCATTAATAAAGATACAAATTATTAAATTTATCATTAAATCAACGCAATGTTAAAAAAAATATTAGTTGGAAGAAAAAACAATTCAATTTACAGTTTAAAGAAAAAAAAAACTAAAACTACAATATTTGTGAGATAGGTGACATATCACCTGAAAAAATCCAATGAAAATTTTTGAAGTTACTAAATTTAGTTAAATGAATCGCAATTACTACATCTATCTCATAATGATTATGATTTATGATTTTTTTACACAAAATAAAAATATACCACTTTTAAAACTTTATTAAATTGACGTCATTCTTTAAATCAATACCTTAACTTTATCACATAAATTGTGAAATTAATTAATTTGGGGACTAATTAAGATTAAAACTAAATACTACGTAGTTTATATAATTAAAAGTATAGTTTTAATTAAGATTAAAACTATTTTAAAGCATGTAAACCCTAAGTTTGTTTTTTAGAATTGAGATTAAAGAAAAAAAAAGTGAAAAGTAAAGTCGTTTAAATTATGAAAAAAAATATGAATGGATTTAAGTGAGAAGTAAAATGAAAATTTGTAATAGATATTATTGATAGTATGTAAAAACCGTGTTATATGAACGCAGATGTCCTTGGTGTCACAATCGGGGCCATCACGGGGACGACGAACACCACGGGGACGGCGAACAAAACTATAATTTATTAAAGGAAAACTATGGAAAACCGAAAACAAGATAAGACAAGTTTGCAAAACCGGATTTAGAGTCCGGGAGTTGGTTACGCGTAGGGAAGGTACTAACACCCCACAACGCCCGCTCTAAGGCGGTACCTTTAATTAAATGAATAAAAGAGTGTGATTTTTTTAAACATTTATTTTCTCAAGAAAGAGATTAAGATAAAACAAACAAAATATTTTTTTGGTTTCAAGGAGCCCGATAAGGTTTGACTTTGCTTCTACGTATTTCTAATCCTCGGTTTTTTCTTCTTTCTCTATCCCTATCTTGTAGGTAGAGCGTTTGCATCAATAGAGAACCCTTTCTTCTGTATCTGGATGAATCGATATCATTACATTCCAATTCCTTATCGATACCTCGAAAACGAATTGAATCCCAAATTGACGGGTTCTTTGTTGATAAGATTGTTGGTTGTCTTGATATTTTTTTTTGAAATTTTTGAAAGCTTGTGTTTGAAAATAAGGTAAGTGAATGGCACTAGTGCCAGGTTTAAAGCCTAGGCTTTGGATAACAGTGCCAAGTTTAAAGCCTGGGCTTTAGGTAAGGTGTCAGGTTTAAAGCCTGAGCTTTGAGTAACGATGCCAAGTTTAAAACCTGAGCTTTGAGAAACAGTGCCAGGTTTAAGGCCTGGGCTTTGAGAAACAGTGCCAGGTTTAAGGCCTGGGCTTTGAGAAACAGTGCCAGGTTTAAAGCCTGGGCTTTGAGAAACAGTGCTAGGTTTAAAGCCTGGGCTTTGAGAAACAGTGTCAGGTTTAAAGCCTGGGCTTTGAGAAACAGTGTCAGGTTTAAAGCCTGGGCTTTGCGAAACAGTGCCAGGTTTAAAGCCTGGACTTTGAGATACAGTGCCAGGTTTAAAGCCTGGGCTTTGAGATACAGTGTCAGGTTTAAAGCCTAGGCTTTGGGAATTGGGGTATATATCAAATTCGGTGTTGAAAAATAACATACAACAGTTATATGCAACATGGAATTGACACTTTAGTTTTAGCGGGATCATGCATGCAAAAATGGAACGTGAATGAATGAATTCATGGCAATGCAAAGCTTAAATATGTGAGTTTTAGGTAGTGCATGGTGACTGTTTTGGAGGTAAAATGATGCAGTTTTAGAGATGATATGGCGCTGTTTTAGGCTACTGTTTTGGAGGGGCTGTTTTCATGGCATTCTTATGGTGAAAAGAGGTTCATGATGATGGTTTTAGGTGTTGTTTTTGTATGAAAACGTGGTGTTGTTTGGAGGGGCTATTTTCATGGCATTCTTATGGTGAAAAGAGGTTCATAATGATGGTTTTAGGTGTTGTTTTCGTATGAAAACATGGTGCTGTTTGGAGGGGCTGTTTTCATGGCATTCTTAGGGTGAGAAGAGGATGATGATGGTTTTAGGTGGCGCATGACTTTAGTTTTAAGGTTTGGCTCAGGAAGTGATGCTCAAAAGAGTGTGGTGTGTATTTTGTGGAGGAGCATGGCGACAACATGGTGGGGTACGTGCAAAAGAATAAGAGTATAGGATTTCCGAGAATGAAAATGCAATCCAGATGACTTTTTTAAAACAATAAAAAGAGAAATTTGAAATTTTTTACTTTAGTTTTTATGTTACAAACAGTGTGAGAACTAGGAAATAGAAACGGCAGAGGAACCATAAACATTACCGTACCAAATTAAAACATATCTCTTCTTCAAAAAGACGATGCACTTTCAATCCCTCCTCTTTCTTTCTTCGTGCTCTCTTTTCTTTCTACTCCAAGTCAGTAGTGATCCGTGAATGTTTTTCTTTTTTTTTCTCTTTTCTTGCTCTTCTCTTTTTCCTCCTCCCTCTCAAAGTGATCAATTGTTCTTTTCTTAACGTAAGAGCGGCTATCACTTAAGTGAATCTTCTTTTTCATCATTTAATTTATTTTTTTTATTCTGAAAGTAGTTCAGTCATAACAGTTTTGAAATATTGACTCTTTCTTTTTTTTTATTATTAAAAATGAAGTGTAGATGAACGTGAAAGTGAGATGAAACAGTTTGAGAATTGTCATATTTTTTATTTTTTTTTTGTTATTGTGAAATGATAACATGGATGGTTTAGAGCAGTTTTAAGATTGACTTATCTAAGCAATTTCAAAATTGTTATTTTATATATTTTTTCAAATAATATGTGGAGTTAATGGAAAGAGAATTTAGATAAGATTGACTTATTTTTTTTTATTATCTTGTTATTTTTTGTTATTTTATATTTTTTTCTTATTTTTAGGTTCTATTGTTTCAATTTATATATATTTTTTATTTATTTATTTTTGTTATTTTCGTTTTTTTATTATTAATTATTTTTTGTAATGAAAAAATTCAAAAATTTTTATTTTTTCATTTTTCATTTTTTTCATTTTTTTTATTTTATTTTATTATCGTATTTCTAATTTAAAAGATTACTGGGATAAAATTGGGTGTTCACTTGGTTATTTTTATTAAGAATGTGTAAATTTGATTTGAATAGTGAATAAGTATGTGAAAATATTGGTAAAATTACAAAAGGAAATATGTAAAAGTATTTATTACAATTGTGGAATTAAATATATGTATATATATAATTAAAATTAGATTGAAATTCAATTATTGATACAAATATAATTGGAAGCACAAAAGAACTGCCTCAACCTTATATACAAAATTACAAACCTATGTACTGGATACATTCCTATATCTTTTCCCTTTTCCTTTAAGATTACATATAACACATATCTCTCAGAATTTACCGCATAAATTTCTGCTAAATTTATAAACTATCGCATCAATTATGCATAATTGTCTTCATAGTCCTACATTATTTCATATATAGTTTTTGCTTCATTCCTTTTATAGTCCCTAGAAAAGTCTCCTTAAATCCCCAGATATTGCTAGGTTGACTTCCTATATGGTGCATTGTTTTCGTTCAATACTTGAGCAAATCTAAACTCTATCTTACAAAAGCTCCAAAAATAGTTTATAGCAAGTTATGAAGTTTTCATGGTTGTTCCTCAAAACCAAAGTTATTTTTGTACGTGGAATACTATTGCTATTTCTGTTCAGATATTTTTCATCGTAGAAACCTTTTTCATAATTTAATTTTCTAACTATATCCAAGTTTGAGATATTACGCAAGTTTTGTATATAAATAACTAATTATATTTTATTTTAAATTAATTTTAATTGTAAAAATAAAATTATAATCTTATAATTTTAAAAAATTATCAATCACACTCAACACATCACTTACAAATTTTCATAAATTTTTTTATATTTTTTTTTCATTTCTTATTTTCTTTAATAATCTATTTTTTACTTTTTTTTCTTTTCTAAAAATCTATTTCCCAATCCAAACATATCCTTAGATTTTAAAGAAGCCAATGCTTTGATATAAGAAGTGATAATGAAAACCCTTAACCAAGAATACATATATAAAGAATTGCTTCTTAATCAAACCAAAATTGTATTTGACGATTCAGGGTTTACTATTCATGAGAAGTAGACAGTGAATGTAAAACTGAAGAGCCAAGATATATAAATTAGCCTCCCTCATAATTAAGCTTTTGCATTAATTCTGCAAAAAGCTAGGTCATCCATATTCAAATGCAATAAGTACAAAATAAAGTTCTGTGGCTGACTTATACGTGTTACATGAAATGTGTTGAAGATAGATTCTATGAATAAACCCCAAAAAAACATAACCGTGACATTTCAACAGTGTTATGACCTACTTCCAAATGGGAGAATCCCTGTGTTTTCATTCTCCCCATGCCGTTCACAAATCTTTTCAGTCTCTCAATCATAACGGCAGTTCCTTTATTAAATGATTGCTGAATCTGCATAAAACAAGAAACAAAAAATGATTTTGTAAACACAAAGAGAAATCAAATATCTTTTATGTAATAATATATATGCATATACCTCTGCGTTCAGAACATGTAGCGATGAGGTCTCAGATGTGAGTGAGGAATGCACCGTCTTGACCTCTATGTTGTCTTCATGCAGCATACGAATAATTTCCTTCAAGATGAACTGGTTGTCAACGCTACACACCAGAGTGATTTGTAGCAAGGAACCCATTTCATGAACCTCAATTTTTGTTGCTTCCGAAGAACTAGAAGAGCCACTACGAGATCTCTTCCTTTCCCTTAAACTATCTCTGTGCTTCTGCGCCATCTTCACCTTTGTCTCTAGGTTCTTGATGTAGTTGATAGCCTCGTCTATTTGATCAGTACGTGATAATGCTTCTCCCTGCGTTATACACACACAACTTAATCATAATGAGGGTTAAGAATTTATAATATTATTTTATTTTATTTTATTTTTTACCCTTTTAACTTAATACAATAGTGTAAACGTTTAAGTTTAACACTCTTTATTAGAAGAAATCACATTAATACAATTTTTCATAATACAATGACTTTTTTAATTGTTATTTTTTCATTTAAAATATAATATTTATAATTTTCAATTAATAAATTTTTTATTTGATATTATTTCCTTTTTTTCATTTCAATTCTTATTTTTCTCTCCTTTCTTTTGACTTAAGAAAATTCAATTTCTACGATCTCAAACTTAACTTATCAATAAAGACTCAGTTCTAAAAACTTTTTCTTTTCCTCAAAATTCATGCCTCTAAATATCTTTATTCATCTTTTCAATAATTCAATCTCCAAACTCTATTCTTAATATCTTAATCTTCTCAAAACTTAGTTGAAATACCTCAATTTTCTGAAAATGAATTTCTAAAATCCTCGTTACCTATTACCTTCATGTAGTGTTCTTCTCTAATTGAATCAAATTTTCTCAAATCACAATTCTCTTTCTGTTATTCAAACTTACATTATTGTTCTTAAATCACATAACTCTCGTTAAAGCAAAAAAATGTCTCACTCTCGTAAAACATGACTCGTCATTATGTTATCTTGTCTCGTCGTGATTTTTGATTTCATATGTCACGAAATTGTCAAATGAGCTTCTATCTCACTTCACGTTCTTCGTTTGAACTCCGTACAACATTAAACCTACTTCAACCTACACCAAAATATTTGAGGTTAGGGTAAGTGAGATTCGAGTGGGAGAAGGTTAGGACCAAAAGTTTTTAAGATTAGAGAGATTCTAATGCGAGAAAGGATATAATGGGAAGAGAGAGAAAGGAGATAGTGGTGAAGGTGAGAAAGGAGACATTGGTGAGGGCAACAAAGGTTTGGCGTGACAATGGCTTACAACAATAAAGGTTTTTTTTTCATATTAAAAACGGAAAATGTTCATACAAAGCACCCAAAAATAATTACATCTTGTAAATTTAATTTTTAATAATTAATCTATTCAAATATAAATGTAAAATTTGCTTGTAATGGATGTCTTCATTTATATTCGGTCGAAATTAACATTACATAAAAATTATATCATTCAAAAAATTTTCTCGCCCCAACGCACCAAACTATATAAGAATTATTTCTATAGATAGATGTCACAAAATTAATTTAGTATTATATAGGGATAAATCATGCATTAGAAATTTACATATATATGAATCTAAATTTATACATAAATTAGTCTATAATTCATAATTTATTTACAAATTTTAATTCTTCATAATTTATTTACAAATTTTAATTCGTAAGTAAATATTAACAAGTAAATATAGAATTTCACAAAGTGATTCTTGAATATGAAACATTTTTCTACAGATTTATAAAATATATGATAAACTAGTCCCACTAGAGGTTAGCACTTAATATTTTTTTTATCCATCACAATTTAATTGGTCTATATGTTCTCGAAGTCAGAGTGGCTCTATATATCTTCTATCAAGTTAGATGTAATACTTCTTAAACTTCTCATCACCCGTGATCTTATTTATATGTGACTAGATAACAATGAATTTGGAATACCTTTTAATATGGGTTCTAAGTTTATCATCACCACTTAAGGCTCAATACAATCTTAAGTATTCCTACATCATCTATTTGGACCATGCAACCACCCAATCAATACCATCCATCTAGGAACAAACCTAACATACATATATCTCCAATCAATATACATTATATAAGCAATCCAACAAGATCCATCACTAAACAAGGATCACCCAAACAAGACATATATGTCATGTATATATTGAAAGAAATAATCAAATTAGGGTTTTCAATTTAGTTTGATTATGGCATATTAGTACATCATATTATATATAAGATAAAAGGATTAGAACCTGGAATAGAAGAAGAGCTTTGATTCATCATCTTGTTGTTTCTGTCCTTTCCTGATTAATGGTCTCTACAAAGAATGAAGAGAGAAGAGTGTGTACAAACTGCTCCCAAGGCTAGAAAGTATACAGAGAATTGTCTTCTTTATTCTTAACAGGATAGACTAAAGACTGACTTTGGGCAGTTGTAGGGACTCTTCTATATATTATTAATTAATAATGGACTCAACCCACCTATTATCAGCTGACCCAATAAATATTCACATAATATAAACAATATTATTTTATGTAACCAAATAAATAATAACAATCAAATAAATAATAATAATAATAATAACTACATAATATTTTGACAAATAAGTTAATCTAGAGAAATTACTAATTTATATATGTATAAAAAATAATTAATCCAACATATATCATATCACACAATTCATTGTATCTATCCAAAGTATATATATAATCTCATATTTTATAAATCATACTGGTAAGACAACATGTATAAAAGCATGACAAATATAAACATCATGCATAACACGTCATCATTGAAATTTTAACATATTGTTGTTTGAGGAAAATTCTCTTAAACGATTTCATCGTCATAAGCAAGATAACACCTTTTTTACTTGAGAGAAACACCTACCACTTAAGTGACACACTTGGCCTTTGAGGGAAATGCAACTCAAGAACTAACACCTTCTACTACAAAAAGTTTGATTATTGCTTGCTAATAATTACTTACAAATTTGATTGTGCAATATTTTTTATGAATATGACAAGCACAATAAATCTGAAGTTTGAATCTAGGAAGAAGAATATAAACCTACCATTTTAGGAAGAAGCGGTTGTCTTTGAAGCCAACAACCATGCAACAATTAACCAATCTTGTTCTTTGTAATGAAAGAAAGCAGTGTTGATGTTATTAGCCTCATTCTCTGAAGATGTAAACCAGTAAGTAACAGAGAAACTTTCCGAAAAGTGAGTTAAACTTGAGTGCCTGATTGCAAGCACATGTTGTTGATAAAGAAGAAAATTCTGACCATCCAACTTAAGAATTATCAAAAAGTTTTAAATTTATGTGGAGCAAAGAAAGAGGAGGGAGGGGAAAAATATTTGTGTTTAGAATAGCTAAGGAAGAAGATGCCATGGAAGATTTTAAGCTCAGGATATCATGTAAGATAAGGAAAGAAAAAAAGAGAGAAAGAGAAAAAAAAAAAAAAACAATATGCTATTATATAACTTCAAACAGAGATTTGGTGTTAAATATCTATATATACAGAGAATTATAACCTAAGCCTAGACTTATAACAGAAACCATGTATAACAGAGTCAGAATCATTTATTTTAAAATATCTTAAATATAAAGGTGTATTATATATGAAATCCAATAATTAAATGAAATTTAATTGTCTTCAACTTTTTTTATTTTTATGTAATATATATATATATATATATCATGGATGAGATGAAAAATATCAAAATTGAAAAGTTTAAATTCTTTTGATGTAAAAGGTTTTACTATGTCCATGAATTAAAAAAATATGATATGACTTTTAAAGAAGATAGTTTAAAAATTAATAAATGTTGTCATAAATGTTTATTTGTAATTAGATAATGTAAAATCCATTTCCATTATTAATGTATATAATATTTATTAAGTTAAACATGATTTCAATGAATGTTGATAAATAAAAACGAAGCAACCTAGAAAAATGTCACAAAGTCAAATAATAACCTCAATCAATATCAATCGAAAAATATTATTAATTGATATTTTTAAATTGTTAAATATTATTTAATATTAAAATAAAATATATTTGATGGTGAGGGTAATACTCTATCTAAATATAAAATATAACATTTAATAAACTTAAATTAATTTATCCAAATAAAACATTTAAAATTTAAAACAAACACAATTTATATTTAAATTTTTAAAAACTTAGAAAATTTCTTATTAGAAAGGTATTTTGTGAATTGAATTTAAAAAAACAAGTGTTATTGATTAAGTGGACCTGCTTTGTTCCTTTATTGAAAACAAAAGTTTATATTTCTTTTGTTTCTTTTGGTTGCCGCTTCGTGTTCTTCGTGTTCTTCGGTTAGTCCAGCCCAACTACATAAGACGAAATTTCTGGCTATTTCATGGCCCACATTTTTACAGTTACTTTTTTTAAAAAAAATAGGTTTAATGACTAAAATAAAAATATATGTTCAAATCAAGCTTAATCATATCCAGCAAAAACTTTATTGCTTACATTCTGTAAAGTGAATTCCTCAATTCTTTCATAAATTGTGTAATTTAAAATTATAAAGTGATATTGTTGACTTTAATTTTCTCAATTTTTTTTTCTTAAAATATCTTTACTGGGAGCTTGATATAAAGAATAAGAAATATTAATTAGATATATAATCTCAATTAATCAAAACGTATGCTTGGAATTATATCATAAATTAGAATAAAAGTAGTTCAATATAGATTAAAAATTTGTTGCTAAGAGAAAATATTTTATATATTTTTCTTTGTCTAAATTATGGACTAACTTTTAAATTAAGTAATTTCGAAAAGCTAATAAATAAACAAGTGTTTACGTTTTACCTGTTGTCATATTTAGATTTTGGTTTTGGTTTGGGGAAATCTCAAGCTTGGTTGACAACAATCCTTAAATAATTAATGTTTGGTCATATCTTTTGGAAAGTTGATCTTTAAAATTTATTTTTTTGAGAAATTATTAGACAAAAAGTTAATCAAATCGTAATATTGATTAATTCAGCGAGTCTTGATTAATTAAGAATAATCAGTGGATTTGAAATTCATTTGTTTGTTTTAAAATGTATAGTTTAATACAGATAGTTTGATTACGAGACACGAGAAAATATAATCAATTATTGTGCTATTTAAATTATTGTATGAAAGAGATTTGTTTTAATAATGATTGATTATTAGGTATTGTACTTAATTATGTGATGTGTGAATGACCTCTTTTTTAAAAATTGTATATATAGTCTCAATTATAATCTATTATACACTAATAATAATATTAATTTCTATTGACTCATGTTAAGTTCAAATTACCAATTAGGTTGTTTAAATATGTCAAACCCAATTCTCTTGAAAAACACATTGATTGAATATATAAGGGCATGATCATGTCGTTCTTAAAGAGAGTTAGAGATCAAGAAATTGGTGTGATATTTTCCATTGAGAGAAAACTGTGTTCAGCATCAAGAAATATAAAATTCAATAACAATGGGTAAAATAAAAATTGGACATTCATACTTTGAAGTGATTTCCTATTTTATAATATTTTGTACAACCTTTCCTTTACAAAAAAATATGAATGTAATGTAGTTCTAAATTTTAGGAAAATGATACTTTGACACCACTATTCACCTAGCTCTCATTTGACACTTCTACGTGTCACGTAGGCTCACTAGCGAATGAGAGAGAATGTGTTTGCTTTTGTTGTACACGACTAACCACTTTGATAAGGTTGGAATAATTGACAGGTACTGATTTAATATAGGTGTCAGAATTATGAACGTAGCTAACCAGTTAGATGTACATGACTAACCAGTTATTTAAGGTTGGAATAACCTACAAGCATTGATTTAATATGGGTGTCAAAGTTATGAACGTAGCTAACCACTTAAATGTACACGACTCACCAGTTATTTAAGGTTGGAAAAACTCACAGGCAGTTATTTAATATTCGTGTCGGAGTTATGAACGTAGCTCTTAGATGTACACGACGTTATTTAAGGTTGGAATAACTCACATGCAGTGATTTAATATGGGTATCGGAGTTATGGATGTAGCTAACCACTTACATGTATATAACTAACCAGTTATTTAAGATTGGAAAAACTCACAGGCAGTGATTTAATATGGGTGTTGGAGTTATGAAAGTAGCTAATCACTTAGATGTACACGACTAATCAGTTATTTAAGGTTGGAATAACTCACATGCAGTGATTTAATATGGGTATCGGAGTTATGGACGTAGCTAACCACTTAGATGTATACAACTAACCAGTTATTTAAGACTGAAAAAACTCGCAGGCAGTGATTTAATACGGGTGTTGGAGTTATGAACGTAGCTAACCACTTATATATACACGACTAACCAGTTATTTAAGGTTGGAAAAACTCACAAACAGTGATTTAATATGGGTGTCGGAGTTATGAACGTAGCTAACCACTTAGATGTACATGACTAACCAGTTATTTAATGTTGAAATAACTCACATGCAGTGATTTAATATGGGTGTCGGAGTTATGAACGTAGCTAACCACTTAGATGTACACGACTAACCAGTTATTTAAGGTTGGAATAACTCACAGGCAGTGATTTAATATGGGTGTCAGAGTTATGAACGTAGCTAACCACTTAAATGTACACGACTAACTAGTTATTTAAGATTGGAAAAACTCAGACAGTGATTTAATATGGGTGTCGGAGTTATGAACGTAGCTAACCACTTAGATGTACACGACTAACCAGTTAATTAAGGTTAGAAAAACTAACAAGCAATTATTTAATATGAGTGTTGGAGTTATGAACGTAGCTAATCACTTAGATGTACACGACTAACCAGTTATTTAAGGTTGAAAAACTCACAGGCAGTGAATTAATATGGGTGTCGAAGTTATGAACGTAGCTAACCACTTAGATGTACACAACCAACTAGTTATTTATGGTTGAATAACTTATGTATAGTGAGTTAATATGGGTGTCAGAGTTATGAACGTAGCTAACCACTTAGATGTACACGACTAACCAGTGTAGTGATTTAATATGGGTGTCAGAGTTATGAACGTAGCTAACCACTTAGATGTACACGACTAACCAGTTATTTAAGGTTGGAAAAACTAACAAGCAGTGATTTAATATGGGTGTCGGAGTTATGAACGTAGCTAACCACTTAGATGTACACGACTAACCAGTTATTTAAGGTTGGAAAAACTTACAAGCAGTGATTTAATATGGGTGTCGGAGTTATGAACGTAGCTAACCACTTAGATGTACACGACTAACCAGTTATTTAAGGTTGAAATAACTCACAGACAGTGATTTAATATGGGTGTCGGAGTTATGAACATAGCTAACCACTTAAATATACACGACTAACCACTTTGACAAAATTAATGAAATTGACGAAATTCCCTTTCTGTATACAACAAAAAACAAACACATTTTCTCTTTTTCTGGTAGGCCCACATGACACGTAAGAGTATTAAATGTAAGTACAATGAATAGTTATATCAAACTAACATATTTTCCTAAATTTTATCCGTGCCTCTAAATACCTTTATCCTGACATGTTTGATGAAAGTTATTTGTTATGTTATCAATTGTATAATTATAAAGAGAAGAACATACTTTTAAACAACTTAAAGAATGTTTTAATGTAAAAAAATAACTGTAACTACGAGTTTTATCAAACCTATATTCTCCAAAGACATCTACATAAAATACTGTCCAAATAAGCCTTTTCTGTAATTCAAATCTGATATTAATATTGATGATTGTGATTAAACTTCAGAATTAATGGGGAAGTTTTCAATATCAATGGTTTGACAGAAAAAACTTATTCTTTAGCTTCCACGATATACTGTTAAACCTTGTTTGTTTTCAACAACAAACGTGGCAATAACCATATATGCTATGAAATTATTCAAGTGGAGGAAAATTGTCACCATCTCCAATCACACAACCTCAGCAAAGTACAACGCAGTGAAGGCCAGCAATATTTTCTACTAAATCGCAAGTGAGCATTGAAGCCTTATATTTTCGTGGTCGTGAAGTGTAAACAGTGGGAAGTGGCACTGTCATGTCTCTATCTGTCATGCCAAGCCACTTTTTTTGCATGTAACTTTGTTTCCTCCAAGGTCCTAAGTGCATTTTCTTTTCCTTCATGCATTTTTTTGCAGCTGAGCACATAATATTAATTATCACTCTTAACCTCTCTGCTTTTCCAACAAATACCTCAGGTAACCTAGTAATTAATTTGTTGTATTCTTCACTAGCTCGTGCCATCTCAAATTCTGCTCGAAAATTCAGTTCAATTACCACTTTTACTTCTCTTGTAGTGTTTGAGTTATCCATCACTTCCAGATAAGTATGCTCCCCTGAAAAGATTATGAATAATATTAAAAACTAACTTGATTATTTTTAAGATCATTTAATATGTAATACAAACTTATGGCTGTCCTTCAGACCTGTCCCACCTATGACCATGTTTTTATCTTTATAGTTTAATAATACAAGTCACATCAGAAATATGTAATGAACACATTAGCAGTGAAAAGGTTGAAATATTAATAAGTGATTTTTCTTTTGGTAAAATACAACATTGTTTTGGTTTGATTTTTTAATATTTAAAATTTCCTCCTTAATCTCTTTGGTTTGTTTCAGGTATAAAAAATAAGCCCCACTTCAAAATTTTACACTTCGATGTGATGGTCAAGGTGTTGGTAAAAACATTTTCTGAAATTATTCGTATGTAAGAAACATATAAATATGCACATTAGTTTAGCCTCAGTTCTCAGAATAAGATTGTTTCAAACATTACAAATTATTTCTAGACATGTATTCTTACAAGTATTATTTCTATAACCGTATTTGCTTGGTTAATTAACACTTGAGACATTATAAGAGAGCCTTTGTCACAGTACAGTGACAGCCAAAATCAACTAACACAGTTAATGGAAAAAAAATAGAAAGAACAATTAGCTATAAATACTCTATAATCAAAAGCCAAAGTAGTGAAACATTTTATAGTTAAAAGACAAAAGTGGCAAAAAAGTTAAGATGAAAAGTGTAGTTTAACCAAATATTTTTCATGATAGTGTACCTGATATTTGGATTTCCGAGGAAGTCCTCCATTTAGATGTGCAAAGAGCAGAATTGTAACCAAGGTTCAACAAACGATCACATATTTCCCTCCTCAAACAATTCCGACAGCTCTTAACATTCACTTCTCTCCGGCAAAGGCACTGCATATCCCACATATCTAACTCGCTTAGAGCTTCCTTTGTAGCTTGCCCAACTCTTGTCTCAATTGAGCTACTTCTGCATAAAGTTGCCTATAAAAATGGGAAAAAAATAATGTCTTAAACTTCAACTGCTTTACCTGTGTACCAGTCTTTTTCTTATACATATCATCTCAGAAAATTAGTAAGCAAATGTAAAGAAAGTTATATTTCTTCTGAAACCCTTAGAATTAAGTCAGATCATTACGAAGGACAAAGTCTCCTTCAACTAATTCAACATAAAATCATAAGATAATTGCTTCTCCATATATATTGGGTTATACCAACATACACTGAGTTTTTGAATTTATAAAACTGGACGTATACATTGGTGATGCAATATAATAATCGATAAATGGTCTTATACTATTTTAGAATTTTTTAGTTTGGATCTAGCTAACAAGGTAAAAAATAAGTAAGATGAAATTTTTTCTTCACATATATGCAAACTATTTTGACATAATCAGGATTCAGACTCAATGATTAATTTTGATGGATCAAATCGTTAATGGTTGCGCAGTATAGTAAGAAAAGATAAATAGAAAATATGTGATGGAAATAAAGTAAAACATAGGACAGAGATACCACATAAATTATGGGAAAAGAAACCCTTTTAGTCATTGGCGTTGTTTGTGAATGAAATTATACCTGGAGAAGGTGGTATTGTTCTTCCCAGAAAGCTTTGTGATTGTTTTCCACAGAACAAAGAATGTCATCGTCCTCACCAAAAAGGTCGCCGGAGTTGGATGAATTCTCCGACGGGTCCCGGAGATCCTCCCAAAAGCCAAAAACGGTATCGGAGAGACTCACGAATACTTCACCTGAGTTGGGAACAGAAACGGGAAACATGCGGAATTCTGTATCCATGGCTGCGCACATTGCTCCTGTGTGTGAGAGAGAGTGGGAAACTGGTACTTCAATTTATACAAAATAGCCAAAGAGGTAAGTGCCATTGGGACCCGCTTGAAAATTTCTATAAGAAATGGTAGCTATCTATGGATTGAATTGCCATAAACCCTAAATAATCCCATAAACCATTCTGCGAAAATTTTTCCAGGATAGTAAAATTTAACTTTTCTAATTTTACTTATCTAGGTAGTATGGTTTAACGTTTATTGTATTAGTTAAGAATTCGATTTTTACGAGATTGAATTTGAATATGATCGAATGCAATTTCGCTAAAAAAGTAATTAGAATTTAATTTTTGGAGAATTTAATTTTTGAAATGTTTTTTTTTTGTTTTTTATTTAAAAATAAAGAGAATACAACTTTAAAATTTGAAAAGAAAAAGATACTATTTTGAGAAATCATTATTTTTAAATAAATGTTTTCTATAAATTGGAGAAAAATATATATTTTAAAAATAATAAAGAATAATATTAAATAAATATATTAATAAATACTATATATTTTCATGATTTTTAACTTCATAAACATCATTATCCATTTTTTCACTCATGTCATTTTTCATATTCTTTCTTTTGTTCCTCCTAATCCTAATGCATCAAGTCTAGCACTATTTATGAAATTACAAATATGAATTCACTTAACATATCACCAATAACATTTCCATCTTGTTGATCATAAACACATGTTAATAGTAACTATTTAAAACAATTAGAAATAGTCTCCTTTAGAAAAAGAATTACTGAAAATTAATTAAAAAATTCAAATTTTCTTATACAAAAAAGTAATAAAAATCATTTTTGCAAAACACACACCTTATTTATGGAAAAACATTAAAATCTTACACCATCTCGTACCACATATCACAAATCGTCCCAAATTCGTATATGCAATCCATACATTAGGTAAGATATATATATATA
>Ga0209489_101974_pt1 | contig 42230 bp, 19 predicted proteins | sample SiratrowhiteBW_FD_187527 | JGI IMG/M metagenome (GOLD analysis project Ga0209489, IMG submission 187527) | Root nodule microbial communities of legume samples collected from California, USA - Siratro white BW (SPAdes) (version 2) | ecosystem: Host-associated > Plants > Roots > Nodule | place... | reverse complement strand
AAAAAAAAAAAAGCACTAAAAACAAATATCCATACCTGAAGCACCTAAACCACCTTCATTTCTCTTCAAAGACACACCACCATTGATTCCAACCACTTCGTTCTTCTCCTCACAAACCACCCTCTCCTTCCCATTCTCACTCTCCAACTCAGCAACCCTTCTCTCCTTTCTTCCCAAAGCTCCAACCTTTCCACCTTCCACTTCACCACCACCCTCAACATTGCACTTTTCCCTCTTCACAACAATCTCACAATCCCCATACCCATTATCACTCCTCACCAACTTCTTTTGCCTCAGCTTCTTCAGTTCCAACTCCGCATTGATCCTCCCCAACCTCTCCAATGCAATTTTTTCTCTGAGGGACCCATTTTCTCTCTTTTTCTCGTCGAGCTCTGCCTGCAACCTCGCTTCCCGCGCCACCAGCACCTGCTCGACTCGGTCGAAGTCGCTACTCAGGAACGAGTCGCGCAACTCGGAAATCAACTCGGAGATGCTCCTTCCGTTTCGCTTCAGACCCGACCCGGTTTCGGATTCTGGTTTTGGGGCCATGAGGGTGCTCGAAAGGTGCAAACTTTTTGGCAGAAATGGAATGTGGGTGTGACAGAATAGGGAGAGAAATGAATGTCTTAATTTCTAAGGCAACAAAAGCAGAGAAAGCCAACAAGTTCAAGTCACGGGTCTCTGAATTTCTGAAAAAAGTTTAGTTTTGAATAACACTATTTTTCGGATAAATGTATAAAAGTGTGATGATTACTCTGGATTAAATGTAATATTTAATAATTAATTTGATATTAAATTATAGATTGTGGGGACCAATTTTAATATTAAATTATAAAGTTTATTAATCAATTTATATTTTTGTATACATTTGACAACTATATTAGATTTTATTTTTTCTTTTAAGTGGTTACTAGTTTACACATTACTTTTAAATATGTCTACTTTTAAATAATCCTTCTTTTAAGTTTCTAATTTGAATTGAAAGAAAAAGTTAACAAAAATGTATTGATTTACAATGTTTGGAAATAGACTATGATAACAAGAAAGATGTAAAAAAGAGATTTTTTGTTTGTGAAGTTCCCTATATAACTTATTCCGTTGATTTTAATGAACTTTGTTATGACTAATATTTATTTTTATAAGTAGAAATAAGAAAACGAAATGACTATAAAAAATACGCATTAAAACATAGTTTAACTATCTAAATGTATATATTTTGTTCTGAAAGATACGTTAATGATTTCATTAATCAATTTAGATAAAATTAATTTATAATATATAAATAAGATAATTTTTATTTTATAAATTGATAAATTAGATTTAAACATAATTGTTAATAGTGCAAGACATGAATAATCTTATGATTTTATAAATATTTTATGATATTTTTTTTAGATATATATAATTTTTTTAACTTTAAAAGTGTTGAAGCAATTATATCATTATGTCATTAAACAAACTCTGCAATTAGATCTTACTTACAATATCTTTAATTACTGAAAGTTTTCATAATGTTATAATATTTTGAAATATTATTAAGAGCCAAATATCTAATATTTATTATTAGCATGTCTCCAAATTAAGATGGTTATCTAATTGCTTAATTATTTAAAATAAAGACTGAATGAAATATTTTATAACATGATTTTAACTTTTTTAGAATATATAGTTTAATTAAAACAACGCCTGTTCAAAATAATCAAATGCCAACATAGAGAAAAAGTAACTAAAGAGGTCAAATTGGGAACATACATAGTTGAATGACATTTAATGATAAAAAATTCTTAGGACATATCCAATATCATTTAGTGATATTCTTTAGTAAGATTCTGTCTTTCCAGTGCAAATAAAATTCCTGGTTGAACCATATTGTACTGTAATGTGTTTTATATGTAACATATTTTATAAGGATATTTCAGTTATCATTAAGAAGTGAGTTATTATTATTATTACAAAATTTAGAATCTCATTTTTTTAATATTTTTTTAACAAAAGATAGAATATGTTGAGTGTATTTTATATATTTTCTTATAAAATTATAAATATTTATTATTATTTGAATATCAATGTAAATAACCGAACACAAGAGAGAAAAGTGTCTTTTATTTATTCCAATTAATACTGTTAATCCATTATAATTAAACATTGATTTGGATATCGGAGTGTTACAAGTATTTCTCTATTGCTATTCCATACATCGAAGACTAAAGACCGATCAAAAAACTATTAGATCTTAGACCTCAAAAAAATTATTCTTAACCTTAAAGTCTTGAAATAAAATTTGTATTAGTTTAGTTATATAATCTGTTTGTAATTACTTACTTTGTTTTTTTTTTATAAACAAATGTTGTTTATTCTTTTTATTGTTTCATTCAATTAATCTTAAATTTATGTAAGGATAATACAAAACTCAAAAAGAATTTCAGTTCAATTTATTCAACGCAATTAATTTAATTTTGTTGCCATTTGCATCTTTAGGTCAAAGATTTATTATTATAGGTATTACTTAACCCTTTTAGTAGAATTATTGGATAATGAAAACTAATACAACATTGATTTTAAAGAGACTTTTAGGGAAGGAAAGGAAAGCATAAGAAGATAGTAAATCCATTGAAATATATATATTTTTTTAAATAACAATGAATTTCTTTTGTGTTACTTTTCCTTTTAACTTTGTAATTTATTTAAATATCGTTTAACAAATATATTAACCATTACAAGTTAAAGTTGGTGTTATATGATTAATTTTCTTTAAGTAATGTCTTATATCCAATTTTTGTGTAATTTCCAATAATAATAAAGATGTAAATCTTATAATTATGTAAAGTCAACCGAATAACAACATAAAATGAGAATATAAAAAGCCAACTTTTCTATCACATTTTTTTAGATATTTCATTAGTCTGTATCATAATGATGTATCTAATTTATATTTATATTAATGAGTCTTCTTACTTTGTATATCACTTAACTTTGCCTGTTAAATGTGGGACTCAAACTTTCATTAAGAATCTTATAAACAAGAAACTAGAAAATATGAATCTCAAACTCAATCTCCTTCCATTTTCACTCAAAATGTAGTGATTTCAAAATCCAATGAGAGCACATAGACAAGTGTTGTTCCTACTGAATGGTTCTAACTACCAAATGAGTGGCACATGTAAGGAATCAAGTACAAATCATGTTTTCTTCTAACAGACAAGCCAAATGATTCAGTCATGTCAAGCTCATCACACTTCTTCCCATTAGGCATCTTCCAATCAAAATGGAAAAGCAAATTTGCTAGCAAGACTTCAACATTAGCAATGCCAAAACTGCTTCCAGGGCACATCCTCTTTCCAGCACCAAATGGTATAAACTCAAAATCTGAACCTTTGTAATCAACTGAACAATCAAGGAACCTTTCTGAACAAAACTTCTCAGAATCATTCCAATACTTTGGATCCCTTCCAATGGCCCAAGCATTAACAATAACCTTGCTCTTTGCTGGTATTTCATACCCATTAATTTCACATCTCTCACTACACTCCCTTGGTAGTAACAATGGAACAGGACTGTGTAGACGCAATGTTTCTTTTATTACTGACTTTAAGTACTTCAGTTCATGGAGGTTAGCTTCATCTACATGCCCCTTTTCACCAAACACCCTTCTTATCTCAGCTTGTGCTTTCTCCATCACCCTTGGGTTTTTCACAAGCTCTGACATGGCCCAGTCTATGGTTTTAGCTGAAGTACCACTTCCAGCACTGAAGATATCCTGAAATAAATGCTAAACTCAGCATATTTGCCAACTATTTTTTGCAACACTAGTGAACTAGTATAGTATATTCCAGTTCTGTTCAGATAAACTTATAGGAGAAGATAACAAGAAGGAGAAATGAATTGAAGAAGTGAACTTTACTGCTAAATTTGTACTTAAGATTATATATTTAAGGGTGCTTCGATGACAGATAACCGGTACGTCTAATAACTTTATTAGGATAGACTCTAATATTATCTTAAAAAGTAGATTTTAAGTCTAACTCAACCTTACTAAATAAGGATTGCATCCATTTATAAATTACTGAAAAGTTTTATCTTTAATTGATGTAGGATCTCCAACAAAAACTTCTATATGTCTATACGTGGGTCATAATATGAGTAGATTCTACTTAACTTAGTTTGGAGTCAAAATCTAAGTATGCTATGCATATTGCTTATCACATTACAGTCTTTTTTAACAAAAAATGTTACAACCATCGAAGTCAACATGAGTTAATTTGATCTTTGATGATGTATATTTGGAGCTATTTTGGAAATTATGTGATTTGTAATTGGAAATACTAACCAAGATGGTTGCTTTGATAACGTTATCAGATAGAGGATGCTCAAGGTTGTTATGCTTCTGAAGCTTTAGCAGGAAATCAACTAGATCCTCTTCTGCTTTTTCATTGGTTTCCTTTGTTTCTGAACTAGTGTCCCTGTGATCTCTCACAATTTTCTCTAGGATTCTATCTACTTCTTGATGTAGCTTCTCAACTTTGGACCTTAATCCAGTCAAAACTGGAAGTCCTTTAATAGGATACAAGTCAACTAGGGAGAAACCAGCAACAGCTTTTACAACATCTTTCATAACTGCTATGAAAGCTTCTTGATCAGTTGATTTACCTCCAAAAGCTACACGTGATGTTAATCCATAGGAGAATGAATTGATCATCTTACTGAGATTCATAGATGACCCTTCACTCAAACCTACCTCTTTAACAAGCTTTGATGCCTCCCCTTCTCTAATTGCTTTAAATGATTCAACACGTTTTGGAGTTAGAAGCTCAAAGGTGCAAATCTTTCTCATCTGCCTCCAGTAACTGCCATAAGGGGAAAAACTGATGCTCCTGGAGCCATAGGATATTACATCTGCTGCAAGAAGATAAGGCCTATTTGCAAAAATGATGTCATGTGTCTTCATAACTTCCTTGGCCATTTCAGGGGAAGACACCACTATGGTGGAAAGTGCACCAAGTTTTATGTGCATGAGAGGGCCATATTGGTGTGATAGTTTTTCCAGGCCATGATGAGGCATTGCTCCAAGCTGGTGCAAGTTTCCTATAAGGGGTAGTTTTGGTGGCCCTGGTGGTAGCTTGGAGTTTGAAGACTTGGTTTTTGTGATCCAAAATATGATAAACACTGTGAACAAGAACAGGAACAAGGGTAAGATTGAGGGAATGTTTTGGAGACCAATGTCCATGGCTGTGAAGGAAAACAAACTACCAAATCAGTATCTGATTTTGATTAGAGAGCTAAATATAAATATCACTAATTTTTGTTCAATGTTTTATAATTATGAAATTTTGTGGACATTATGAAATTTTGAATCCAAAAGTAAAGGTAAGGGATGATGTGAAAGATTGAAAGTTTCATATTCAAACATTCATTATTTGTTTGTAGCTTTTTATTGTAGCCCTTGTTTTCCCTGTAATCTGTTTCTTTCAACTCATGAACTTTGTTTTTGTCGCCAACGTAACAACCAATGCGAACATATTCAATCATAAGATATTAATGTACAAGAAAATAGTTACAATTATTAGATCAAAATGAATCACAATGTTTTTTTTTTTTATTGGAGGTGTTAGTTTGACCTGAAATATTTTGAGAAGTTAAATTATCTTAATCTAGTTGATGATACGACTTAAAGTATTCAGTTTTAAAAAAAAATCTTGAAGAATTAAACAAATGTAATTATATTTTCAGATTAAAAAGAAACAATTTTATTAAAATAATGTAAGAAAATCACATAATTCATCCTTTATACACGTACGTAGTCAATACATCACTTATTTTTTCCACAAATGCGTAAAGCTCAAGCAGAATTATATCCATTAGATTAAGACTTATGAAGATTGAACAATTTGTCATTATACTAAAATTGAAAATGGGTTATATATGTTGCATGAAAAATATATTTTACGGTAATTTTATAAATAAGAGATTAAAATGAAATATGTTTTAGAAAATTTAAAAGAACATTTCTTATTTAAATAAATAAATATATTTACACATCCACAACATACAATATATAATATATAATTATAGGACACATTTTTGCTCGAAACCAAAACAAATATCTTCTCCAAACTGTAAATATCATCAGATAAATATAAAAATTAAAAATACAATGAATATAATGTAAATATGTAATACCACATAAATTCAAAATGAATCAAACTAATTTTTTAATAACTTTAAATAAATAATAAAATTCCTTAAATGACTTGCAACCGTATTTATCTATACACGTACTTTTAAACTGTATAATCATAGTGAAATATTAATCACAATTAATATAATATACAATAGGAATCAACCTAGGAATCTATGCTATTTCGTAGAAGTCTATAAAAGATATTAAAAGCTCAAATAGAAACCTTAGATAGTTATGATATTTGATTAAGATTAACTTATTTCATAATTATTTTAATATTTAACACTCTTATGAAGTAATACTGTCCAAAGTAATAAATTAGACAGAATTGAACAGATTTAGTTTGATTTTAAAATCAAAATAACTAAATAATTAAAGAAGGCATTATAATAATTAGATTGAATGCATTTTTTTTCTCTTGGAAATTGATCTTCCAACACCCCATTCTTGATGTCCAAATACATATTTTCTTTATATTGTACAGTAAAATGACAAGGCTAAGGAAAACATCACTAAGAGTTGATACAAACTTTCCTCAATCAATCTCAGCTCTTTCAAGGATGGAAAGTGACAGGAATTAGTTGCAGATCATGTTTTCTACCAACTGCTATTCCAAAAGCCTCAGTCATATCCAAATCTTCATTCCTCGTTCCATTGGGAACTTTCCAATCAAAATGATACATTAACAATGCAAGAGGAAACTCAACATTGGTCAAGCCAAATGTGAGGCCAGGGCATATTCTTCTTCCAGCACCAAATGGAATATACTCAAAATTATTGCCTTTGTAGTCAACATCACTCTCAATGAACCTCTCAGGATAAAACCTCTCTGCTTCAGTCCAATGATTTGGGTCCCTTCCAATAGCCCAAGCATTGACAATGATCTTGCTTTTGATTGGTATGTGATACCCTTTTATCTCACAAGCTTGTCCACACTCTCTTGGAAGTAAAAGGGCACCAGGAGGGTGCAGTCTCAATGTCTCTTTCACAACAGCTTTCAAATATTTTAGATTCTCCATGTCACTTTCATTAGGGTGTCCTTCTTTACCAAATACCTCTCTTACCTCAGCTTGTACCTTCTTCATCACTCTTGGATCTTTTATCATCTCTGCCATTGCCCATGTGATGGTAGTAGATGTGGTCTCGCTTCCCCCTCCATAGATATCCTAATTCAAGATCATCACATCATGATGTTCATCTGAATTTTATAGGAAACAGTGGAAGGAATACCAATGTTCTTTGCAGTAGAATAATAAGCAAGAAAGTTAAATGAAATTAACCCAAATAATAGCATAATTCACCAAAAAGTATAATGAATTAGTCCATTGCAACTGGACAGCATAGGACTTATTGTAAAGTAGAGTGATGTGAACTTAAACTTCATTGTACAAAACTTTGTGCTTTGAATATGCAAAATTGATTTCAGCCAACAAGGAGAAGCCTCTCTCAATTTCTTTTGTCATTTTCTTTTCTTGTAAGTACTTATTATAGATAAATTTATCTGAATACAAATTCTTATTTGGAATTGTTAGTGTCAAGTAGCAGCTTAGTTTTGCTTCTTGGTTGTGTGGATAATTTTTCTAATCACTGTTTAAAAGTTAACTAGCACATTTCAGAAGTTATCAGCACACAGCAGAAATTTAATAAAAAGTAAGTACACAGGGAAGATTTGAATTGTTCATCACTTTCTACTATGAAAATAACATTGATGGGAGATGTAAATACTCTTACCAAAATCACAGCCTTGATACTACTGTCACTTAAGCCAAACTCCTCCTTCATGAGAATATCTACAAGATCATTCTCCACTTGTTCACCTTGGCCTTGTGCAGCACTTGACTTGGCCTCTCTATGATCATCCACGATGCTTTGCATTATCCGGTCAGTTTGTTGATGATACTGCTCAAGCTTAGGCTTCAATCCTGAGATGTGCTGAAGCCATCCAGCAGAAGGGTACATATCTCCCAAGTCAAAACCTCCAGCAGCCTGTGTGGCTTCCCTCACAGCTGATATGAATTTTTGATGGTCCCTATACTTGCTTCCAAGGGCTGTCCTTGAAACAATTGTAGATATTGTTGTGAGGACTTCTTTGGTGAGATTGATGGGTGACCCTTCTTTTGAAGCAATGCTTTTGATGAGTTTAGTGAGCTCTTCCTCTCTGATTGGCTGGAAAGATTGGACACGTTTCGAGCTTAATAGCTCCAACGCACAAATCTTCCTTATCTGTCTCCAATAGTCACCATAAGGAGAAAAAGCAATGCCCCTAGAATCATAAGACATTATCTTTGAAGCTAGTATTGGAGGCCTTGATGCAAAGATAAGATCATGAGTTTTCAACACTTCTTTAGCATACTCTGCAGATGAAACCACAATGGTAGAAACCTCTCCAAGCTTCAGATGCATCAAGGGTCCGTATTTTGCTGATAAATCTCGCAGTCTACGATGGGGAAGTCCTACAAGGTTGTGTATGTTCCCTATGATAGGTAGCTTCCATGGCCCTGGTGGTAAATTTGGAGGTGAGGTAGATTTCTTTGTTATTATTTTGTGTGCAATAAACATAAAAATGAGAATGGAGAAGAAGTAGAGGGTTTGAAGATCCATGTGGACATAAAATTTAGATCAAGGTTTTTAGTTTTATCAATGAAATTTTGTTTGCAACTCATACAGATTGTGGAACCTTCATGGTCCTTTATTGGGTATTAGTAATCTCCTGATGGCAATATACTGTGCATTTTGGTGATGTATTTGATTACTGCAACACCATTCAAAATGGACAAGAATGTTACCACAGCCAAAAACTAGAAACAAAGAGATGTATTTCTATATACAAAATAGTGGTTGCAATAGTACATCAAGTGACGAACATTTAGTTTTAAAAACTCAGCAAAATCATACGGCTTTAAAAATTGCAGAACTTGATAATTATTATATTTTAGAGCAATCATTCTCATATATTTATGAAACTTGGGTTTCACAATGAAATCCACTGAATTCACACTCAATTACACTCAATACCCCTTAATTGACTAATTCAAATTGCACCCTGTGTCCCTCTTAGCAGTAATGGTAGATGTAGATAGGAAGGGAATAAAATAGTATTCTAATACTGACGAGAGTGATTCATAACAAAATTGTATTCATTTTAATATTTACAAAGATCTAGTTTTAATCATTCTAAAGATCAGTAATAATCAACTCCAACTTCTGAAGGCTTCGTGTTTAAGTCACTATTCAGTTATCATTGATTTAGTGTAACTTGGATTAAAAATTAACTACTTTTTTCTCATTTATTATTTATAATAGTATTTATAGAATAATAAATATTTACTTTTTTGTCAGAGAAAATATGTAAAGTAAAGTCAACACCCTTTTTCCTTCTGTCAGAAAGATATAAAGAACAGCTGCCCTGCTATGAGAGTGGTGGTACTAATTCTAAAGTTTGTAATGATAATAATGACTCATCTTATAGACCTGGATAACTGATAAGTGAAGGATTGTAATCCATGTAGAAAGAATTTATATGAAGGTTTTCGTTTCAAAGATGAAAAACATTAAATTCAAGCATTAATAAACCGAGCAACTGCCTCATACCATCCCCTATTATCTCCTGTTAAGTAAGATCACATCGTATCATATCAGCATTAATGCAACATCACATCACAATTCTGCTGTTAAGGAAGGATTTGAGCACAACCATCTTGAAGCACTCACACAACAACTGAAAAAGAAAAAGAAGAGGATCTTGAGAAGCACATAGTAGCATTGCGGAGTAGCACCCTGCTGCTTTAAGAGCAATCTCAGCACATTTTGTGACCATTTTCATAGGCAACCTCGTGACTCACCTAGAATTCAACATCAAGGTGTCAAGAATTTTTTTTTTATTTTTTTATTTTGAAGTTCTTGGCCATTCTTGTGCTTTCGTATTAAAGTTCCATGATTTGTGTTGTTTGTTTTAATGCTCTTTTCTTATTAAAGCTTAATGTTTTCATGAGAGAAATTCATATAAAAGAACTCATCCAAATAACATTAAACACATCAGAAAAGGAAAAAAAATATTATAATATCTTTGATGCTTGTACAAACAAGGATAAAGTATTGGCCACTCAATTTCCTTCCTCTAAGAAGTTTGCTTTTCCTACACACAGGAGAGTAAGCAGGATTAGTAGTGAGGATAATATGGTGCCAATATAAATAACACATGACCAAAAAGTGAAATCACATTCACTGCAACAGCTGCATACCTTTCTTGTGAAGTAAAACAAATCCATTGCTTTAATAAGGTTTTATAGCCTTTAATTTTGATCTTTTATGTAATTGACTTGAAGGATAAGACTATTGATGCAGAAGTAATGGCAGTTACAAATGAGCATTGCCATACTGCTCTTGGAACAAGTAACCCTGTGAATGCATAATAAAGATTTTAATAAAAAGAAAAACAATTCATTCATTGCATATGTCTGATATTAATGAGATATAACAAATTAGATGTACATTTGTATTTGTATTCTGGTAAAGAAATAATTATTTTAGGCATAATGGTTATCCTAATTATTCAGATATATGGTTAGTCATCAGTATTATTATGTAAGAAAATACTTCTTTTGGAATCAAAAGAACTTGATTAATTAAGTATTACTTTATGCACATATATAAAAAGTTTAAAATATTTAATAAGTTGATTACTTACGAAACTCTGTATTTTGTATTTTTCGTTAGAGCACCGTGACAGATTTCTTATGATTATGTTATATTTTAATGCTTTTTTCAATGTCTTTATTCATTTGTTTTCATTACACTATTTGTCATATTCGAGTTTTTATAACAAATATAGTACACAAAATCAATTATAATATATTTCGTAATTATTTTTATTTTTAAAAATCTGGACCAGATGACAAATTAGATTATGAAGTCTGTTTTTTCATTTTTTTTAATTTTTTATAATAAAATGAATAAAATAATATATTAATAACAAACTAATATTATATTAAAATACTTTGTCGTAATTTTTTTCAACTAAACAATCTTTTTTTTTTTTACTTTATTTCTCATATGTTTATTCTTTTTCCTTTTTTTCTTTTTTCATTAATTTATTTTCTTTTGTTTTTACTTAATTATTCAAGATATACTCAACCAAATTTAAATTCTTATCTTTTTTCATAAGTTAAAGATCTCAACAACCAATGGCCACATTCACTTTATTTCTCATCTATTTCTTATTTTCATCCTCTGTTTTACTCATTTATTTTCAGTTAAATTTATTTATTTATTTGATAAATATTTGAACAAATTTAAATTCTTATATTTTCCATACATTAAGATTTCCAACAATCAATGAAGGAGTGTTGTTATGATGTGAGATATTATGAAACGTTACAGATTGCATTTATACGATAATTTATTTCTATGAACATAGTAAGAATTACCAATTGATAACACATAATCATGCTTCTAATATAAAAAGAACTTTCATAAATTAATAGTTGAAAAACTGAATTTTATTTTTTTTTCTATTTTTTCCAGATAAACTAGTTTAAACAAAAATTTCACTCATTTAAAAACTGACTGACACATCAAAGGTAAAAATTATCTACAAGTCAATTGATTTAGGCTTCAAAGTATTTAAATTTTTATTTTAATATTTTAAATAAGTTATCTAGTATTATATGATAGATTTAGTAACTCAGTAAAGTGACAGTGTTGAGAAACTCTCGGCTGATATGAGAAAAATGAATTCAACAATGTTGTGGGAGAAAAGACTTTTAAGACAGAAAACCCAAATACATTGACAAGCCACCATCTCCCTCCATCCCTGAAATTCTTCAGGTCTTTCTTGTAGCTACAGTAATTGCATCCTCTATAGCTTGAACAAAAGTTGCAATCTTGTATGTGAAAAAACCTACTAGCATTGGTATCAATTCTAAGTGCATAGATCCAAATTCTGGAACCAGAATCCTGTAATCAAAAGAAACTAAGATAAGTAGGTTCATAAACAAATACAAATGTACATTCCCCCATTCTTAAAGAGCAGGAAGTGCCATAAGACCTACAAATCGTTGGCAAAAATGGCATCCAATCAAATACATAATCCAAACATCAATGTATTTGGATATCTTGTCAAGGTAATAACATAATAAAAAAGCTTTAGAAAGTTTCATCAGCAAGTTGGCAAAAAAGAAAAATAAAAGATTAATTCTCTAAAATAAGTACAATCAAATGAGACAAAAAAAAAAAAAAAAAAAAAAAAAAAAAAAAAAAAAAAAAAAAAAAAAAAAAAAAAAAAAAAAAAAAAAAAAAAAAAAAGTTATTTTAGTCCCTCTACGGTCACAAGTAGTCAAAGTCACTGCATTTTCATAACAATGAGTCCGTCACGAAAATTTTGAAAAACACGTGAACTTAGTATCTCCTTTCCAAAATTTCCACAGTTATTTAAAATTAAAAGTGACCAAACCCAGTGTTTTCTTTTTTAAGTTTGAAGATCAGATTGATCAAGACAAAAGTGCAGAGACTTGACCACGTGCATGTTTGTATGCATGTTCTGATAACCTTGTAAAAGGCACTTTCGGACGTTAAATATACTTTTGGAAAATGATATCTTTGCGTATCTTTAGCCTAGAAGCACTTCTAAAAGAAGAATCCATAATCCAAACGTTCAATACATCGGTATAGCGAATAAAGAACAAATCTTTGCCCTTCAAGAAGACATGCAAACACAAGGGTGATGATAACAGTGAATGGTGAAGGCCCAAATGAATAAATATCAATCAAATGAAGAATAAACAAAATCCATATCACATTACCTGGCGCTGACTTAACTTTCTGCTAGCATTGTTCCTTCTCCTGGCCATATCAAGTGCCAACTTCTTCCAGGTTACCCTTTCTGCTTCTGAAAATTCACACATTCATAAAGGTGAAAAAGAAAAGCATAAACGCAACACAATATGGAGAATGAAAGAGAGAGAAGCCATGAGAGTATAGTACCAATTTTTACAGTTCTTAGAGTGAGTGAGAAATTGAAACGCCAATTTATTGGTATTTATAGGAAATGATTCGGGAATTTGGTCACACGAAAATCGAGGAAAGTGGTGGCTGTACTTTTCACTCTGTAGCTCTGCGGCAACCTTAACGCTAAACTCCTTTCTTACGTTATAAGAAATTGGTTCTTTTATAATGATTTTTTTTTATTATTTTCTGAAGTTTGAAATGAATAAAGCCTAAATGATTTAGTGATTATTTTTTTAAGAAAATTAAAAAAGTTTAACCTAATTTATATAATTCCATTTTAATGTACTTGTGTTTAAAAGATTGTTTTCAAAAGAATTTACTATGTTGAAGAGGAAAGTGTATTAGCACCATCTTCCTTTAAATTTTTTCTTAACAATTGTTTAAAATTTATTGGGGGCGTTTCTTTCTCTTGAATTTGTGCAAGGTTTTTGGATTTGCTTTAGTGAAGTACTTGTAATTTCACACTCTTCTATAAGATAACATTGCTTCCTCTTTTACTATTTATTTTTCATATTTAACTAATGCACTATGTGACTTGTGGGTTCCATATTTTCTTTTTAAATAAGTCAAAATAGATAGTACGCAAAGAAACAATAAGGGTTTATAATATTAATATAATATTTATGTGATGGAAAATATTTAAGGGGAATTACTGGTAATTAGAGAGAGAAATCAAGCAACAATAACAGAGAGAAATAACAATAAAGATAAAGTATAATAAAAATAATTAAATAGCATTGAAGAGGTGGAAAGTTTGTTGACCTCTTATTATGGCTAAATCAAATATTCCAACAAATTAGGAGTTTATGTAATGTTGACAAAAAAAATTGAGAGAAAAAAAAGGTAATTACCAACTAAACTTATATTATATTATAAAAAAAGTATTTTTCTTATCGTGTGTTTATAATAATAATCTCTATGTTATTTGGATTTGAAAGCGAATTTGTAAGAGAGGAAAATGACTTTTGATTGAAAAGTAAAATTGTTTAGATTAATGTAAATAGAATGGAAAACTAAGAAAAATAAAGAAACAAATTTATAAAAATTGGTAAGTTATACGATGGATACAGTTGATATTTAAGATTGTTTTTAATTGATAAAATAGTAAGATTATAATTTTGTTTTTGTAATTAAAAATAATTTAAAATGAAATATGATTAGTTTGTTTGGTGTAATTGATAATTTATATTTTTTAATTGATAAGATTATGAAATTATGAATTTGTTCTTAGAGTTAAAAATCACTTTAAATGAAATATAATTAATTTGTTAATGTGATTGATAAATTCTTATTTTTAAATTGATAAAAAATATAATTATTTTCAATATTCAAGTAAAATATTTATTATATTATCAAATATCTCATGTTTAAGAGACCTATTTATGTTCATTTAATAGCTCTTCCATCAAAGTCTTTTACCAACGGATAGTCAAAAGATTCTCTGTGTTAGGCTGGGGATCTTTATACTAAGATTGGTTACATGACTGCTATTTGCAAGATTCATAAAATAACGGGTAAAATCATCCAACAGGTGGCTTTCTGCTACATGGTTGAATAAAGGGAAGGGTATGAAAGTAAAACCATTCGAATCTAGCTGAGTTTCTACTGCATAGCTACTATTTGCAGGTTTATTGATAAACTGAAAGACAAAGAAGTAAAATCATCCAATCCAGTTAGCTTTCTTAACTGTTCATCACACTTGAATAAGGAACCATTGAGTCAAAATCAGCATCTTTGGAAAACCGTATTCATTCATCTTCAAATCCATCTGGTGAACAATATTCATCCATACACAAACAGAACATAAAAGATGAAATAATTAAAAATTATCACACTACCTTCAATAAAAAATTTTAAAACAATAAATTCTTAATTTTTTTTATATATTATTAATCTTGTTCTATTTTTATTTAATGTGAAAATTAATTTATATTTAAATTTTTAATGTAGAGATGTGTGGTTAGTGGCCAAATTGAAAGAATGTAAGTTATTTTTTTGTCAATGAGTCAATAATACTCTAATTCGTTAATTCTTCTATTTGAGAGGGGATAATTGATAGTTTTTGACTTATTTTTTCTTGTTGAGATTAAGGGTAGGTTGTCTTTGGAAAGAGATTACTACAAATTTTTGGAGCTAGGTTTCTCTTAGGATTACAAAATAGGTTGCTTGTGGTACTAATGGTGGGCTAGCTAATGGTGATCACATAATGAAATAAGGACCATCTCACGGTTGGGTTATCAAGTGTGTTGCTTTGGGACCTCTAATAAAAAAAAGTGAAAAATCTTAAAAAAATTTGTGAGAATCATGTATATGTACTAAGAAAGTTTTTTTTTTTATTGAACAAAAATCATATAAATGTGAAGCACTTGTGATACTTTAACCCATTTATAAAATAAAAATAGAACTTACATAAAGACATAGGAATGATATTCATTCTAATTACCTTTGGTCTCTTTTTGTCATTCTTACATTTTCAAGACAAATCCATAGACTACGCCATAGAATTATTCTCTCAAAACATTATATTTCTTGTTAGAGCACAAGCCTCCGAAAACATCCTAAAAAGCCAAAAACGTTATAGCTATATGATATGTAAACTTTGAGTATAGTTTTTATACTAACAACTTTCAAATGTTTCAAACGTAGAAACCTTACTTAGAACATTTCCTAGAGATTTAGTAACCTTACTTAGAACATTTCCTAGAGTTTTAGTTTAAAATATCTTATGCTTCCATCTTTCATGAATAAAATCAGTTTATTCTATATTGAAGTATTGGTGAGTTGTGTTTTCTAACTCGTCAAACATTTATTGTGTTAATGTTAAGGCAAATACATGCACTATGAAGGATGACCCTTAACTAAAGAACTTCTACAGACTACAAAAACTTAATCAGGAATTTTTTTAAGAGAAAACCGAACTCTCATCTCAATTTAATTGATTTTTATAAGAAGTTATTTATACTAGTTTCCAATTTTAATCAAATTTCATATTTCTTTTAAGTTTATAATCATCTTAAAAGCTAAAACAAAAGGTTGAAAAATTTAAGATTTTTTTTTCTTATTTTCTAAGTGTTTCGCAAGTAATGAAATTATTTAAGTAAATTATGAATTACAAAATACCCCTCCTTTTTTTTTATCAGCAGAAAATACCCCTCCGTAGATCCTAGAGATAAGGGGGTTGCTAGACACATTTGATATAATGGAACAGAGAAAAATTGTTGGTGGGGAATTATGGATACTACCTTAGATTCCAAATTTTGTTTCTTCATATGTAAAATAGATTAAATGTTTTTTGCAAATTATGAGAATGGAGTATTGATGAGGTATAAAAGTGTCCTCTTAGTGTTTGCAATAGTGATTGGCAAATCTATTAATGGAGATATTTTTATTATATATGCTTCAAGAGGAAAGCTTTCTGTAATTTGTATGGAGAATTTTGTTTCAAAACCATTATTTCAATGTTAAGAATGAACTACATCAATTGTGTAAGTAAGGCTTGCATGTAGCAATAGACACCACGTTGTTTTTTTTACTTGATAAAAGGAAGCAACAAGATTAGGAGATCAAGATCACGTTCTTCCTCCACCTCCATAAATTCTTCCTTCACTTTCATATCTTTTTAATTTTTTCAAATTGTCCATTTTAAAAAGACTCTTTTATTCCAAAAGCCAAATTTTACGTTTTTAAATAAGTTATTCCGAAAGAAACATCATAATGGACTATTTTAAAATAGATCATTCCGAAGGCAAAAATTACATCTCTATAATGCTTTTCTAATGACATATTCTAAAAGTTGTTTCCGGATCGAAAATAACTTTTAGAATAAGTCATTTCGAAAGATTTCTTTTGCCAATGAAAATATTTTTGAAATGGTTTATTTCATAAACATTTTCATTTGCACAAAAAGCTTCCTTCCCAAGTCACGCACAACATGATTCTCCCTTTTTCTTCCGTTAACAATAATATACAATAATGACGATAGACAATGGTGACAGGATCTATAAAGATAAGCTTCAGCTTAAGACTAAGGAGGTGGAGGTGAAAGGGGAGGGATACATGGAGGTGTATTGCAAGGATAAAACAAGCAGTACAAGGCAATGTGGGAAAATAAAAAAGGTATGGAGGTGTAGGAAAAAACTCTCTTACTTTTGCTATTCACATTGGAATCTTTGCTTGGTAAAGTTATTTATTTCCTGGTTTGAGTTAAAGCACCATTATGATAAAATTTTAATGACTGTTTATGCTTATGAAGTATAATGGAATCTCATGCTTCTCCCGTAAAGTTATTTATTTATTGGTTTTGGTCAGAGCATCACCATTCTGATATAATTTTAATGACTTTGTTGCTTGTCTTATAAAGTTATTTATTTTTATTGGTTTGGTTAAATTATTTTGGTACAATTTTAATGACTTTTGATTTTATATTTTTCAATTACAATGAAATCCATCATAAAGTTTTTTATTTATTGGTTTGGATTAGCTTCAGGGTTAAAGGATCATTTTAATATAATTTTAATGAATTTAGGTCTTTTTTTTTTATATAAAATTATTTATTTACTGATTTGTGTAACACCTTTCTAATATAATTTTAATGATTTTTGATATTTTATTTGTGACGTTAGATTTTGTTTCTTCCCTCATAAAGTTATTTATTTATTGACGTGGATAAAGGGTGCAATTTGTTGCTTTCCCATTTAAGTTATTTATTATTAATTTGGATTAAAACATCATTCTATACAAGTTTAATGACTTTTGATTTTTTACTAGGTTAGATTTACTATTTTTTATTTAAACAAAAAGCACCCATTTTCATAAATGTGTAAAAAGATTACACCATTTTTGAGCTTTAAATATGATACTCTATTAAAAATGAAAATAAGACACATTGATTATTCTTGTAATTTCCCCAGCTTGATGCCATTCTAACAAAAATAGAGAAGGGAAAGACTCTTATTTTAGTTGGTCCAAACTGGAATTGGACCTTGTGGTATACTCTGCCACAAGTTGAGCAAAAGAAGAAAACTTGTCCTCTAGCAACCTGGCCGGGGAATCATACTCCTTAATAAGTCCTGCAACAGTGTCCAATGAAATAATGAACAAATGTACATTAAAGTGATTTAAGTTCAAAGAAGAAAGCAATATTATTAAAGCCTTTTCTCACCTTGATCAAGTAGTAGAATCATATCACTGTCAATGACAGAAGTTATTCTATGGGCAATTGTAATAACTGTGCAATCAGAAAAATATCGCCTAAGAGTTTGCTGAATCAAGTTATCTGTAGCTGTGTCAACAGATGCAGTAGCTTCATCTAGCACCAAGACCTTACTCTTCTTAAGCAACACTCTACCAAGACATACCAATTGCCTCTGGCCCATACTCCAATTCTCTCCATCCTCACAAACTGCAACATCCATTTTGACAATAGATTCATTCAAGGAATAGATGTAATACACATTAGAAGAGTATTTGTTGAGGATCTTTTAAGTTGACTAAAAATATATTTTATCTAATTTTGTGAAGTTAATAGTATAGAAAACTTTTACACTATGAATGTATTTAAATTAAATGCATGTTTATTATGTTTAACAAATTTAGAAGACAAACCTGCAGAGTCTAGTTTTCCTTCTTTCCTTCTGACTTCATCTCCAAGTTGACACTTATCAAGGGCCTACATAAGAGAATTCCAATGAGTGAAGGAACTGCTAATTTGAAGAACAACAAGAAGTGAAATGTTTTGGATAGAATCTAGTCTCTTCTTGTGTGACAAATGAAACCAACCCACCTCCCAAATTTGTTCATCTGAGTACTCTTCAATTGGGTCCAGATTACTTCTCACAGTACCTTCAAACATGGTAGGATCCTGAGGGATAATGCTCAGTCTAGACCTCAAATCATGAAGTCCAATGGATGAGATGTTGATTCCATCAATCATAACTCTCCCAAAAGTGGGCTCAACAATTCGGAATAGTGTTTGTATGAGAGTTGATTTGCCACTTCCTGTTCTCCCAACAATTCCAGTTTTAAGTCCTCCATGAAATGTGCATGTAAAGCCATGCAACACAAATGGCAAATGTGGAGCGTAGCGTACCTTCATCAAGTGTATGCCATCATTATAAACGCAGCAAAAAAATCAAGCACTAAACTAATAGTTATGCCATGAGTCCATGACAAATCTTGCTTACAAGCCACAAATTTTTTTTCAGAAGCTAACTTATAAGAGGATAAAACAACTTGGCTCAAGTTTGGTAAATCAACAACAAAAGGAAAACATAATAAAATGCAAACATATTAAGAAGTTCAATTACCTGCAAGTTGTGAATATCAATCCTGCCACATGATGGCCAGGAATCATGTGGCCGGTTTTCCTCTACAACAAGAGGAGGCTCACTAGGAATGGAAGTATACTGAAGAATTCTTTCCACTGATATAATTTTGGTCTCCAAGCTGCAAAGTTCCCATATCATCCATGATTGTGTAATGTTCAGATTAAGGCCATAGGTTACAGCTAAACCAGCAATGCCTTCAAAAGCAAGAAAAAGAATGTGCCGCAATTATGGTCTAGTGCCTTACAAATACACACTTTTGATTGGTAAATAAGATATTGGAGTTGAGTTCATACCTGACTCTATGAATCCATTTGGAACAGATATCAAGAATATCAAGCAAAAGGCAAATGCAATAGAAGACAACATATCTAATCGGAAGCACAACCATTCCATAGCAGCAGCACTGTTGAACTTGGGGCGAGAATATCCATCTACCAGTTTCATATTTGTTTGCTGAAATCTCGGCACATGATCAAAGCTCCTGATGGTTGATGCACCTGATATTGTTTCAGCAAAGTGCTGAATGACAGGAGCGTTGCATACTCCAACTAAACGTGATAGTTCCCGGGCCGATGGTAAATAATATTGCTGATGAATTGTAGGTTTTTAAGATGTCAACTCACACATGATAAATAAATTTGGCAAATGATCCAGTCACATCTTATTATCCTGTCATCAAAGACAAGATGGTGCAAAACAAAGTATACCTGATACCAGATGCTGATTGCTGTAATAGGAATAAAGGCAATGAAAACCTGCCATACAACTTGAGACATTACTGCTACAATTCCAAGAACATGGACCACAGCGGAAGAAAACGATCCAGCTTGAAAAGGAATGTCTATATCCACTGCACTTTGATCAGTAGAAGCCTGAAAAGGAGCATAGAATTTGTTCATTTTTTGAGAAAATTTGTCCTATAAACATTAAGTGAAAGCAACCAACAAAGTTGATGTGACTAATAGTTAATTAATCAATGGTTCTCAAAAATATATTAAAGATTCGTATATACTTAGAACAAATGAAATCCAGAGTTCCACATACCCTATTAAGGATTCTCCCACTTGGAGTGGCATCGAAAAATGACATTGGAGCACGGAAAATGCAGAAATGCATGTTGTTGAAGAGTGAAGTAGCTGTCTTATAACCAGTTGTGGCAACAAGTGTTGCTCTAGCAAAGACACAGATAGAACTTCCTATGGACAAAGCTACATATACAAGTATAAGGGCACTTCCTCCAACAGGTGGCTCAGCATCAGTTGAGATAGGAGTTGCCCAAGCCATCCAATAGTTGCTTCCAATTTGAAGAAGTTGAAACAACATTTCAGCCAACAATATGAGTGGTACAAGTGCTCCTCCATATGCTGTTGTTAAATATTTCCAATAAATTGAAAACCCGACTTTACCTTTCTCTCTTTCTTCTTCTTGGACAAGCTGGCCTTTTGGATCACATATGTTATCTTTTCCACCATTTTGCTCATTTTTCTTTGCTTCCTTTTCTTCAATACCATGAGAAACAACCAAACTTACATCCTCTTGTGACGCACTTGTTATATCAGACGTTTTCCCTTCATCTATTGAATCAAGTGCAGACAAAGCTTCTTTATGAGCACCAACAAGTTCCATAAAATCAGTGCCTGAATTGAGCAGATCATTATATTTTCCACTTTGAATAATCTTCCCATCTTTCATGACCTAGCAATAAAGCATAATCTGATGAGAAATGTATGAAGAACAAAAGCAAACCAATGACAACATAATTCTGAGAACTGCTTACCAAAATAAGGTCAGCAGCAGGTAAGAACTCTACTTGATGAGTAACATAAACCACTGTCTTTGAACTTAAATGGCCGAGTAAGCATTCCTGTTATATACATAAATGAAAAGGTTCATTTACCTAAATACCGGTACAACATTTGAGAACATTTGACAAATGCTTGAGAAAGTTTCTACTTTATAATACATACAAACAAAGACAGTAGAATAATAACACACTAAACTAAACTACAAATTACAGTAGAAAATGAGTTACCTGAAAAAGATGAGATCCTGTGTGAGCATCCACAGCACTAAACACATCATCAAATAGATATATATGAGCATCCTGGTATAGAGCACGAGCAATTTGTATTCTTTGTTTCTGTCCACCACTCAAATTTATCCCCCTCTCTCCTATTATAGTCTGATCTCCAAATGGCAAAATATCTAGATCCTTCTTTAGGCAACAAGCTTCAAGAACCTTATCATACCTTTGAGTTTCCATGTCCTTGCCAAACAATATATTATCCTGTATCGTGTTACTTAGTATCCACGGTGACTGAGCTACATAGGCCTTTGTTCCACACACCTTCAAAATCCCTGATTTCTTGGGTACCTCTCCTAAGATCGAAGAAAGAAAAGTAGACTTGCCTGATCCAACACTACCACAAACAGCAACCCTCATGCCATGAAAAACTCTGAGATTTATGTTTTGCAATGTTGTACCAGGGGAAAATGAATCCCAAGAGAAATTCCCATCAACTACTTCAATAGCTACATTAGAACTACCTGGTGGAAGCTTCTCCACAACATCAAATAGAATCTCATCCAGACAAAGGAAAGATGCAATCCTGTCAAGAGAAACCTTAGTCTGTGCCATCATTGACATTGTCTCTGGAATATTATAAATGGGTTCTTGGAGAATCTGGAATGTGGCTAGTGTAGACAGTATCTTCCCTGACTCAAGAGGGATCCCTCCAAGTATACAAGTACCAAAAGTAATCGCTGACACAAATGCTGGCGCACACCAAAATAAAAATATGATCATGGCTAACGAGTATATAACTTTCTTTAACCAGTCTTGCTCGATCTTTCTGAGTTCTGTTATGTTAGACAAAAACTTCATTTCCCATCCTTGTAGTTTGAGAATCCGCATGTTCCTCAAAATCTCAGATGTTGTTTTCATTCTTGCATCTTTTGACTCCATCAACTTGTTATGAAACTTCTCTTGGATTGAACCCAAGGGAATGTTTGCCCACATTACAATGAGAATTGCAACAAGGCCAGCAATTGAAGCAAGCCCAAGATTTCTATACAAAATCAACAAGGCTACTATAATCTGTAGAACTACTAACCACAGATCATGTAGATGCCAACTGAACTCACCAACTCTTTCTGCATCAACGGTCATGAAGTTGATTATTTCCCCCGCAGTGTGACCCTGCTTGGATTGACATGAAAGATTCAAAATTTTATTATATATGATAGTCACTAGCAGTGCTCGCATTCGTATTCCAACCTGCTGCAACCTGAAAAACCAGTGCCTCTTTGTGAGGCGCTCCAAAAGCTTTGCCACAAAAAATGCAGTCACCAATATAAGGCCCTCATGCTCAGATTTCCGTTGTCCGTTGAGGAATTGAACAAAACCATCAATAAGATAGGGACCAACAAAGGAAGCCAATGTGTTTAGCAATGCAAGGATGGCTGTGAAAATAATTTCTTTCCAACATGATAATACTAATGACTTCACTAACATAAGTGTGGTCACTGTGTTAATAGCTCCACATTGTGCCTCAAGCCCATCCCTAAAAGTTGGAAAAGCTCCTGTTAAACTGTCTCTTTTGTCAAGTTGGGGGACATCCTCAAGGTCCAAAGACTTCTTCCTGCCAACAGTAATTAGAGGACCAATCCAAGAGAAGGTAAGAAGGCCAAATATTCCAGCATTAGAGTAAGGTGTAACAGTGTCACCCCCCTTGCTCTCTTTTGTCCCAAACACATCATCTCTTGAGTCAGCATCCAAAAGAGATTCTTGAAAAGTACTATCTCCTACTCCACCTTCATTTTTTACAGATAACTCCAAGAAAAAGAAGAATAAACACGCACACACAGAGAAAGCATCAGAAACCAAGCTCTGAATGGAGAAAACAGAATGCTTTCTTTCATAGAGAGCAAAGTCCACTATAAAGCAATAGCCAGAAACAAAGAGGTAAAGGACGCACCAAGCTCTGAAGAAGAATGGTAATCTTCTTTCCCTTGAAATCAAGAGTTCCGTGTGCAAGTAAACACCACCAACACCCCAAGCAACTGTTTTGAGCAGAAAATCCAAAAGGGTCGCAAGCTTTTCTTCTGACCAACCATTTTTATACCAACAGAAGTAATCAAACAAAAAGAGTAGAAGATTGAAAGCAGAAACAAGAAGAGAACAAAGTGGAGCCTTTGTAAGCAAGGTATTACTAACGTTCTTTGTGTAACTTTCTCTGGTTCCAACTGCGCCTTTCCTCCACACCAGCAACACTAAAAGCACCAGCAATGACACTAGATGAAGGAAAGCAGAGAAGCCATGCAAGAAAACCGGCCTCACTGAATATGTCAGAAAAGTACTGCCAAAGTGTCTAAGACTAAGAGAGCAGAGTGATGAGACAAACAACATTATGAACGTACAAAAGTTGAACTAGAAACAATAACACGGAACCTTGCAATGGATTTGTATCAGAATGAAGGCATTCTGGTTATGGATGACAATGAAGTTATGGTGAATGAATGAAAACAAGATATGAATGGGAAGTGATGGTGAGAAAGTGCAGGATGAATGACACGTTACACATGATCTGAATAAAAGTTGAGAAGTGTAGATTAAATGCGTTTGCCATATTGAATCAATCATTACAGTTGCAATGTTAGATTGTCTCAGCAGGCACGTTAACGTGCCCGTAATTCAATGTTTATAGTTTTTTCAGAAATGCCGTAATTCACTTTTCTTTTCTTTTCTTGTATACATGTATTAAATTAGCCATGTGATATTTTTGTATTATAGATATTTAAAATATAATCATGTGATATTATTCTATAATAGAAAAAAAAAAAAAAGTGGATGTGAAACAATTTTAAAGAGTGATGTCAAATTAGAATTTTCCTTATTAAATCTGTGGGAAGAGAGAGTTGTCTTAGACATTGTATTAATACTACAAATCCTGAATTTTAATGAAACGGTAATGTAATGTAGAACACTGTGATTTTCGCGACGCAGTTATGGTTTAATTTTGCGCTGGAAAGATTTTGTTTGCAGTTTAAAACAATTTTGGATAATCAGATATTTAATTTTTATTACAACAATAAAAAAATACAATTTTAGTATAAAAATCTTAATTTCATTTTTGTTGAACTATGTTAATATTTAAGATAATTAAAGATCTATTTGATTTCTAGTAATTGGCATGTGCGTTTATTAAAAGAAAAATTAAGTGTTAATATATAATTAACTTTTATATTTTTTATTTACTTTGTAAATTTTAAAATTTATAGGGCAAGTTAATTGCATATTAATTATAATTTTTTTTAATAATTATATTTATCAAATACTAAACATATTAATGAAGTTAAATTAAAGTTTTTATACGAATACTGTATTTTTTTATTGTATTAAAAATAAAGTAAGTCAATTTTTTTTTTATCAGATAGACTATTTATCCAAAAATTTTAGAATGACAAATAAATTTATTTTGTGGATATTATTTAAACTTATTTCGAATGTGATAAGAAATTTTCGTATCAACAGAAAGTGAGTGTATGAATATAAGGATATCTAATTTTTTAAATTAGATATGTAGATGAGATGAGAATATTCACTATTCACTCTATTTTTATTAGTATCCTCATATTTATTTTTATTTTAAATTATTAAAATATTCATAATTTATTAAGTAATCTAGATAAACTAATATTCATTGTTATTTTTAGTCTTTTATTGTGCAATTTTTTATTTCTTTTTTCTTTTGCTACACAATTCTTTTATCTCTCTCAATTTTTTGAGTTGTTCAAAATCCACATAGTTCACTAATATTTTCAATATACTTTTCTTTTTATCACAACTTTTACTTTGTACAGTTTTATTCAAATGGTATATTAGATTTCAGGAAGACATACTTAATTTGATTGAGTCAAATAATCTTTAAGACACATTTTAAAGTTTTATTTATTATTTATTTCTTCACATGACTCACAATTTCAATTGTTTAATCACATAAATAGTTAGTTTTCACATATTAGGTTTTTAATAACTATCACATGTGTTTATCACGTAAACATAAAATAATCTTATACGTAATTAACCTTTAAGAGAGCCTTTCTATCCTTTGTTTTTTTCTTCATAAATTTAGAATTCTTAATGTCTCAATTAAGGTTGTTTTGCAGTTACTGTTAATCTTCTCTTTAATAAGCATATTTGCAATTACTAAAGACCACACATAACATACATGTCCATTACCTCAGTCATTACATAACTAACTGAATTAAAAATTTTGTTAACATTTTTTTTCCATGTTTTACTAGAAATTAAATATGTTTATATTTATTATAATGAATCAACTATTTATCCACTAATTTTGGGATAGAAAATAAATTCAAAAGATATTCAAACTAATTTTGATTTTGACAAAAAATTCTCGTAATGACCCGGTATGGGTATAGATATAGGTTATATCCAAATTTTTTAATTTGATATAAGAACAAGATGGATATCTACATATTTTCCTATCTTCATCCTTATCTTCATATTCGTCCTCTTTTTAAATTATTAAAGCAAACATAATTTATTATATAATATACGAAACTTATTCATAATTCTTTTTGGTCCTTAGTTTCGTAATTTTCTTTTTTCTTTGACACAATTCCTTTCATTCTCCCTCACTTGAGTGGTTCAAAATTCACACAATTTACTATAATTCTCAAGGTACTTTTATTTTTATCAGAATATTGATTACACATTTTTTCATTTGTTTAGTTTTATTTAATTGGTGTATTAAATTTCAGGAAATATAAACTTTAATTTTATTGAATCAAATAATTTTTAGAGAACATTTTTATTATTTCTATTCTTTTATAATTCATTCATTTAAAAACTGAGAGGTTTAGTTGTTCAACAACCATTTGTTCATTAGACAAAATTAAAGTGAATACCATAATAGACATGTTTTAATTGTATAAGAGATAAAAGTGGTAGGTGAGCAAGACAATTTTAAATTTAAGAACAAGTTTTTAAATATTTCTAAATGTTATTTTTTTCATAAAATTGTTATATTTTATAAATATATTATATTTGAATATTATTATAATGTAATGAATGATAAATTGAAATTTTTTCTTATTTAAAAGTTGGAATATAATAAAAATATATAATGTTTATGTTGTGATATGATATGTGATGTAATGTAGACGTAGTTATTTTTAAAAAGAAAATACTATGCTATATCGAATTTAGAATTCTAAAGGATATATCTTGAATTTATTAATATTAGATTCACATAAAAAAGATATTGGATGTTTAAAGTTGAAAGAGATTATTATTACTTAATTTACTATGTAAAATATAATTGTATTTGTTAGATATAGAAATTGACATAAAATTTGAGTGAATGCATTCTTATTATATAATTTTATTTTGTGAAATAACCTAGTCTTATGTCTTACAAAAGTAGAATAAGTATTTTTAATACTGATGTAAGTGAATTATAACACGAGATATTGTCATAGAAAGTAAATTGATGGTAAGAATCATAGAAATATAAATATATGATTTTTAAAACACTAGTTTAAATATATATATATATATATATATATATATATATATATATTGTTTACATTGTGTTGTGTGATTAATAAGAATATAATTATTAATGAAATATTGCATACACCCTACACATACCGACGACCAAATAATACAACTTAAAAAAAAAAAACTTACCTTAAATGTAAAATGGAAAAGTAGGTGGTATTCTTCTCTATACTAAATTACTAGAATGAACTTAGATGTTGAAGAAAAATAATCAGATTTCTTTCAAAATTAAATATAAATTTTATAAAATAATCTTAGTAATAGTGATTTTTGTAAAATGAAATTTAAATAATTAAATTTTCTATTTATATTTTTTAACTTAATTAATAAAATATTAAATTTTTAAATTATATAATTTTTTTTATAGAAAAATCTCATTATATATATTTAATATATTTTTTAAAACAAATATCCTGTGTGGTTATTAATACAACTATATATCATATGATAACATATGATAACAATTATTATCACAACCATATGTCATATCATAATAATTATTATCATGTGTAGACTCCATGTTAGGTGTAGCTTCTTTGGTATTTTTAGTTTTTATGATTGTTTTTTTTCTACTCTAATGGTTAGAAGAAGAAACCTACCACAAAAGAAAAAGTACAAGTGGTTGTGAAGTTTGACTCAAATTTAATTTTACCCCATCATTGGTTTAGTAGATTAAAATTTTTTATAAGAAGAATATTTAATGTAAACATTATATATGAAAATATTATATTATTAAAAGTGTTTAGTTAGACATTTTTTAACAAAAACTAATTATTAGTAAAATCAATAAATGCTTCGTAATAATATTATAATTATAAAAAAGTTTAATTTAACTCAAATTACCAATTTATTAGTAAAGTGTTGGACTTAAAATTTAACCTTCCACCCTTAAGCTAATGAACTTCTGTGATTTAAAGTGATTTTCCGATAAAGATTAAGGTTTTATCTAAAAAACTAATATCAAGATAAAAGAATAATCTAAGAAAAAGTTTTATTCTAGTATGCATGAATTAATTCTGCATCTGGAAATGTAGTGTCTTGATTATTGGTAAAATGTTTATCGTACTTCTAATTCTTACAAACTTTGTATTTTTCTGTGAATGAAGTGGTAAAACAAACAGTAATACTGTTAAGGGTCCGAAGATTCAAACATGTTAAAACTCTTTTTTGTTATTATTATTATTATTATTTTAGAAAATTGCTTCATAGGTTGTCACAAACAGTTTCACTCATTGAAATTATTCAACCAACCCCCAGGACTTGGAAAGCATGAATAATCATAGTTACCAAAATATAATTAATTGTATTCTTTTACAAAATTTTTAGAATGAGTAATTTCTCTTTTATTTCTATTATATACGATTTTATTTAACATAAAATGAAATCATATCATTATAATATGAAATAGTATCATTATAACATAATTTTAAAAATTAAACTGAAATTATGTTATAAATAAAATTAAAAATTAATTTATTAAAACTATGTGACACGATTTCCTTTTAAATAAAATTAAATTATGTTATATAATACGATTTATTTGTAATAAAATTATGTCAACATGATTTACTTATACAGAATTAAAAAAAAAAATTATCCATTCTGAAAATTTTATAAAAAAATTACATAATAAAAAAAACTCATTAACATGGAAGAAAAATGTATAATTAATTATATTATCAAAATAATATGTGTTTTCAAATTATTTTGCACACATAATAAGTCAAGTATTGGCAATAATTGATTATAAGTGTTTTTTTCCTTGTTTTTTTTTTCTATAATAATAATAATAATAATAATAATAATAATAATAATGGTAAATAATTAACTACTAATGTTAAAATTAATAAATGAAATTATATAACTTTTCTATTCAGTTCTATATTTTTTTACTTAATTTAAAACGTTTTATCTTTTATTCTAATTTGTTTTAAGTCCTTCACTTCTCATCATATTGTTGAAAACATTAATAAAATGTATCAAGTAAGTTTTTTCATCGACTAAAATGCATAGAATTAGGTACAATTATTGCTGAAGTATTTTGTGGACACCTTTCAAGTCTTCAGGTGAGACACAAGATCAAAAAATAGGAACACATGTCTGCACTTGCATTGATAGGTAGTTGAAATTTAGTAATACATGATGGGACAGATAATACCAGAGAACAACAGGTTTTGTTTGAAGAAAATAAAGAGTGAAAAAGAAAATAAAAAATGATATTATTTGAATGAGAGAAAAGAAAATTAAAAGAGAAAACAAATAAATGAAAAATTTGTATGTAACTTAAATTGATCAGAAAAAGAAATATATATTATAATTTAATAATTCAAACAATTATTAAGATTGTGATAGTATGTCAACAATAATAATGTAATTTAAGAGATAAGGCAATTTAAAATTTTTGGAGAAACTCAAATGCTATATAATGAAAACAATTAAGTGATTACTATAAATGTTTATTTAGTTCTAAAGCAGTACAATAGTCCAGATAAACAAAAAGAATTTTTTTTTGGATTTATATATAGTTAGGAGATTCCCATAGACATAAATATAAATAGTCTAGATAAAGAAAAGGAAAAACTTTTGGATTTATATGTAGTTAGGAGATTCCCATAGACATAAATATAAGGTTCAACTTTTAATAAAAAATTAGATGTTAATATTATGTTTTTAGGTTAAGTCCATATCTCAGTCAATCTCGCAATAACCTTGAAAAAAAAAAAACAAAAGTTGAAGTAAAAGAAAGTAGTGAAATTTTAGTCTTAATACATATGCTTGTAAATTTTAAAATAAAAAGTATTTATGTTTAACGATATAAATTATATAATCTCGAACGTGTCTGAATACTGGAACTAAAAATAAAAAACTAAAAAAGTTGAGTTACCAAAATCTCTAACCTACCAGCAAGAGCACTTTCCACCACTAATCACATCACAAGCTTAATATCTTTACCATCGGTCAACAAAATCAGTCCATTATCTTGTAGGATAAGTGGACTGGATACCGTCCACGTCAAAAATTGGTTGATTTAACATGTGGTTAAGAGGTTTTTTCTTTTCCACCTTCATATATTTTCCTTCTAAAGTTATGTAAATATGAAAGTTCATACTTTATTTTCTTCTAGTTTATGAAATAATGATTTTTAAATAGTGCAATTTAAATTTTTTTTTTATTTTTAAATTATAAACACCTTCAAATTATATAATTTAAAAATTATTTTTAGTATAATTTTTTTTGGATTGCATAATTCAAGTATTTTTTTACGATAAATATTTTTGGATTGTGTAATGTAAGAATATCTTACAAATTACATAATTTAAAAATCTTATTTTTAAATAAAAAGGTTTTTGAATTGTAAAATTTAGAAGTCACTTCTAAATTGTATAATTTGAAAATCTAGTTAAGGACTAAAAGGATTTTTACTAAAATTTGAACTCTTCTAATAGAGAAAGCATGAGATAGAAAATTCAGGACTTAAAAATCACACGACTGAAGAATCAACGATGGAAGGAGACGAGGAAAGACCAACTATTACACTATAAAAGAAGATGACAACGTCTAAGGAGGACATTTTTATCTTTCACATATTATATGAAGGTGCATGCACAAACCATAGTGTGCAAGAAGAAATACCCAACTCATTTAAATTTTTGGCCGAATTGGACTTTATCTCTATACTTATATATGACTTTTCCTTGGCAATTTCTTCTTACACCTCCACATTTGCTTCTTACAGCCATCAGAATATGTGAATAGGCATTTATAACTTTGTTAATAAAGATAAAAAAAGTTAAGGTATTCTGAAAAACGTTTTTTTGTAAGAGATTGGGTTGTGGAGTGTGAAATCTTTTATGGAAAATGTTTTCCGTAAGAGATTTTTTATTATGAAAGGGTTTTGTATCGTAAGAGGGTTTTATATTATGGAAAACGTTTTTTGTAAGAGAGTTTTGTATTACGAAAAAAATTTTCGATAAGAGGTTTTTGTATTATGAAAAACGTTTTCCATAAGAGGGTTTTGTATTATGGAAAACATTTTTTCGTAAGAAGGTTTTGTATTATTAAAACCATCTCTTACGGAAAACCTTCTGATTAAGTCACTTTCCCACTTCATCCCCATTATGGAAATGCTTTTCCGTAAGCATTTTTCCAACCCCCGCACCACTATGGAAATGGTTTTTCGTAAAACGATTTTCTACCCTCGTAGCCTCCTACGGTTTTCGTTTTCCATAATGAAATCCCTTCTGTACCATATGGCCATTAAAGAGTATGGTCGACAAGTATGGCTGACAAGTGTCTAGGCCGACAAGTATGGCCGACAAGTGTCCAGGTCGACGAGTAACCAGGCCGACAAGTGTCTAGGCCGACAGGTAACCAAACTGTCAAGTACCCAGACCGACAGGTACCAAGCCAACGCCAACAAACCAACATCCCCACTCCCTTTGCATTTGGAACAAACACGTTACATCTGACAAAGAAAAAAAATCCCAATAAATGACGCTCTCATCACCTAACAAAGAGGAGACTGCACGCCTTCCCTCTGACACACAGGACAAAACAACAATCATACCTTGTGCAGAAGAGATTGCACGCCTTCCTTCTAACATATAGTGCAGAACAACAACCTAATGCGTGGAAGACTGCACGTCTTCCCCCTAGCACAATGCAGAACAATCATCATATCTCTGAAGGCCAAGAGGCTATACGTCTTCCTCATAATGCCCATGCATAACACTATAAATAGTGAACAGTAAGTAGAGCTAAGGGACTTTTGGACAATCTGCCCCAACTCATGCTATGTACTTCTGATAATCGAGAACACCAGTAAGAGAGAGAGAGCGGAGCACTTTCAACAAGAATCTTCCCTTCACCTCGACGACCGGAGAATAGGGATTCGTAGTGAGATCTGAACAGTTGGCACCTTGAAGTCTTGTTTTCAGCCTCAAGACTCCGTAAGAACTTTTATTGTTCTTAGCCCTCAGATTCTGTAAGAACATCTTCCAACCTATTTCAACAATCCCTCTGCACCCCTACAACAACCATTAAAGCACCCAAATATAAATCCACTTACCTCAAAATACTGTCCAAACAACCTTCTCTCTCACCACCAACGTTCACCACCGCTGCCATCGCCAAAAAATGCAGCTACAACAATTTCACCATTTACATTTCTAACAAGGACAATTGTCATATTTTATATGACTGATGGGATGCAAGAAGCAATTGAGGGGGGTGCTGGAAGCAATTGGCCTTTTCCTTCCTATACTTCCACAATTACTATTCGCGTCCCCGTAATTTTTAAAATAATCACTCTATCCTTCGTACTATATTTCATTATTGACTTCCGGACTAACTATTATGAAAATATTTTATAACAACATTTTTATAACAAGATTTTTGAGATAAACTTTCTGGAATGCGTGAGATATTTTCTGAAGCAAGCTTTCAAAAATATATGAAATGTTTTTCAAAACAAATTATTTTGAACAAGCTTATTGAAACCTTACATATGCATCCATCTTACCTTTTTCGATATAGTTTATTATATAATTTCCATAAAACCCAACATAATCCAAAATCGATTTTGAAATACTATTTCATATATTTGATTGATTTTATTTCATATTCTATTGATTTTGAAAAATAAAAATTAGATATATTTTAAATTTTCTAAAAAATAGAGATATGATCAATTCTTTTAAACAGCATATAAAGTGTGTCATTGATGTAATCACAAAATAATTTGAGAAAAACTTTTGCGCCAATTACTCAAATTTTCATCTCAAGTTTTATTTAGACATACTTTGACTCTATGAGAACGACAATATCTAATGATCTTTTGACTTTATGGGAATGACAATATCTAATGATATAAACGAAACACTAGGTAATACTCTGTAACTAAATTAATCAATTTTATAGAATTGTTCTATCATCGTTAAAATTATTTATCTGCCTATTTTTCATTTAACAGAGAGAGTTGAAACAAAATACATAAGAATTTTGCTTCATAATGTCTTCCTTAAGAAATCAGACAAATAATTATTTTTTTCTCATAGTTTTTTTCTTTTTCATTTTACTTTTAAATATGATCACATGCTTTATGGAAGAATATCAGACAAACACACTAAATATTTCTCATTTTACAAATGTAATAAAATAATAGTTCATACAAACAATTAGTTTTATAATTTTACCCAATTTCATTTGTTTTTATTGCAGTTAATTTTCAGATATGTGATTCATACATTTAAACTGTGATTCCTCACATCTTATAGACCAAAACCTTAATGCCTAAACATTATAAATCTTAAATAATGTCAATATACATGAAGAGCAAGAAGTATTATGGTAAAGTAAATCAAGCCACAGTCACTGTGGTGCTACATACTAGTAAAAAAGGCTTAACTAGGATAATTATCACATGATACGATTTCTTGGTGACGAAGAAAAGGAATCAAACATAGTCAATTTAGTCTTTTTAAGGTTAAACCATGTGATTCACTCATGTCAAGTTCTTCATATTTGATTCCAATAGGCAGCCTCCAATCAAAATGGTAAAGCAACTGAGCAAGTGGCAACTCAATGTCAGCTATTGTAAATGCAATGCCAGGACACATCCTCTTTAATGAATGTTGACACCTCCTCTTCCTTTATGGACCTGAAACATTGTACACGCTTTGAGGCTAAAGGCTCTTCTGTGCACATCTTTCTTAGTTGCCTCCGATAGCTTCCACAGGGAGAGAAGGCAATGTCTTTGGCACTGTAAGCAACTTAGGAAACAAGAATTTGAGGCCTATTGGAAAATATGATATCATGTGTTTTCACAATCTCTTTGACCATTTCTGGAGAAGAAACTGTGATGTGTGATGCCCCTCCTAGTTTTAGGTGCATTAAGGGTCCATACTTGCTGGCCAAGTTTCTTAGAACATAATTGGGGAGAGATGAGCCAAAAAGTAGGTGTAAGTTTCCTATGAGAGGAAGCTTCCATGGCCCTGGGGATAAATTGGTTGTGGAACTCTTGGATTTTGACCTTTTCATTGTTTTATATAACACCAAGAGAAAGAGGAAGGTAAGGAAAATATGGAGAATAAAAAACTTATCCATGGTGGGGTGAGGAGGAATCTAAGAGAAATGCTTGATATATATATACAAGAAGTAATAAGCACATGCAGAAGTAAAGATAGTGAGCATAACATCGTTAAGTATTAAAATCCTTTCTCTATTATTAATTAGTTTTCTTTTTGTGGTAACTGCTGTAATTATGAACTTTGGTTCTTGATGGGATTCCAAGTTATCCACAGAAGTTTTGATTCTTTAGATGGACTACTATGAAATTAATTGCCAGTATGAAGCCTAAACACACTTTAATCTTCTTGTCTCTCATAATATGTTCGGCAGAAATTAAGCCTAAGTCTTCATAAGTTTTATTACTTATTTCATAGTTTGAGACAGCACAGATCTCACCAATCTTTACCTAATATGTAATCACATTCTTTAATTTATGAATAAGAATTATTATTGTGTTGCACCAAGATCAACTAGAACCATGCAATAATGTTTACATAATAATTCCTGCATAAGCTTAAAGCGCATTGTTAACCCAGTCACAATCATTGTCCATCTTGATCCATCAATATAGCCATTTCTGATAACCAAACTATAAAAGTAAAGATAGTCCAATGGAATGCAATGTGGTGATATGCTGATGCTATATTACTTAGCAGTAGGTAAATAGCCTGATTACTTTTATATATAATCAGTGAACAAAAACCTGCTATTTAATATAAAACACTCATGTACCAAAATATCTCCTTCATATACCTAAACACATCTATGTCCTGCCTCTTTACCTTTGCAATAAATCCGATCTATGACTGGTTGCATCTGCTCTAGTTTTCTTATTGTTTCTAACAGGGAGACTATCCATATCAAATGAAGCAGAAGAGGAACTAGAACTGGAACTAGAAGAGGAAGCCTCACTATCTGAGTCCTTCAAGACATTGATATTTGCATCAAATTTGGGCGAAGAAACAAATTTTCTTTTCAGACTCCCAATGCTTTCAGTCAATCCTGTCAGAAGATTCTTCTGGAATGCTGCTGGCGAACTTTGATGGTTATTATCTATAATAGTACATGAAGTAGTCTCCTTTTGGTTCATTGTTGCTTGAAAATTACACTCGTCTTCATCACTTTCTAGAGTAATAACATCAATTCCCACTTTTCCCCTTTCTGGTATCAGAGAGAGATATGTTAGTCCTACACAATAGTATATATTTGTCAACAAAAAATACACCTTCAGCAGAAGCTTGGAAATGAAGTGCAGTAGACTTTGAAACCCTAATAAACCATTCAGCCTTTGAATATTTAAGTAATTGAAGATCTACTGATTTTGTCAAATTTAGATCTACTCAATTTGAAAAGGAAATCTTATTTTTTTACATAATATATTCTCGAGTGAACAATTCAACTTTTCAATTTCTAATCTTAGGAAAAACACATGCAACACAAATGTATATATCCTGTTGAATGGGGTTTGTCTTTACTTTTCTTCTTTTTTGCACATGTCCACTAAAGATGAATTGAGGTGAGGTGCATGCATGTTAAGAGAATTGCAAAACAAATGGGAACATACAGCTAATAATAATGTTAAATCAGATGAGGGAAACCGCGATGGGATTGACAGCAATCAGAAGAAATGTTGAGCGTGAGAGAGAGAAGAGCAGCATAGGATTCGTAGGACAGTGTTTGATAACGATCGAGAGGGAGATTGATTTCATGTATCCAGACAAACAAACCAAAACTTCCAAGTGTCATGCCACAAATTAACTACTCCAGGGGGGCACAATCGCATCAATGGTTTACCAACACATCCTTCTTCTAAACATTTTTCACATTTTTAAAACATCAAAGGACTAATGACTGTCTGCAATTTATCTCATAATTCATGAACCTTACATACAAATAAATTGTGATTTCAGATCATGCTCAAGTCAAAACTTGCATATATATGTTGCTCTATAGATTGCTTTAGGTTGGCCAAGTTGTCGGTAAAGGTTCTGCAAAGGTCTATGCAAATAATTGTATGGTAGTAACATGAATAGTCATTTTCACACATCAATATTCAAACAAGGAAAAAAAAAAAAGCACTAAAAAAAAATATCCATACCTGAAGCACCTAAATCACCTTCATTTCTCTTCAAAGACACACCACCGTTGATTCCAACCACTTCGTTCTTCTCCTCACAAACCTTCCTCTCCTTCTCATTCTCACTCTCCAACTCAGCAACCCTTCTCTCCTTTCTTCCCAAAGCTCCAACCTTTCCACCTTCCACTTCACCACCACCCTCAACATTGCACTTTTCCCTCTTCACAACAATCTCACAACCCCCAGACCCATTATCACTCCTCACCAACTTCTTTTGCCTCAGCTTCTTCAGTTCCAACTCCGCATTGATCCTCCCCAACCTCTCCAATGCAATTTTTTCTCTGAGGGACCCATTTTCTATCTTTTTCTCGTCGAGCTCTGCCTGCAACCTCGCTTCCCGCGCCGCCAGCACCTGCTCGACTCGGTCGAAGTCGCTAGTCAAGAACGAGTCGCGCAACACGGAAATCAACTCGGAGATGCTCGTTCCGTTTCGCTTCAGAACCGACCTGGTTTCGGATCCTGGTTTTGGGGCCATTTTTATGTGTTATGGCAATGCAATGCTATGTGGCTTTTTGTCTTAAAAGCAAACACCTCACCTGCATGAGAAAGAACCAAATAGAAAGGCAAACTATTAATCTCAAGGCCATAAAATAAACCAAACGAACAAGGTAAACATAAAGAACCAAACAGAGGGGGAACAGTTTTTGGACAAAAACAATGTATGGTGCCCGTTGCTTAGGGATATTATGGGCTTTCGATTTCAAAGTAAAACCACAAGATTGTTTCAATTTTCAACTATCAACCCATTAAAAGGAATCTTTGGACAACACTGTCTTCACTCCTTTCCTCCAAGTGGGAGTTGATAATTCACTGTTACAACATTGAAAAGCTAGTTTTACTTACGGACAATTCTCTTTGGGAAGTCATCATGTATTAAAAAGGGTAACCTAAAGGGATGTGTTTCAGTTCAACATTTTGACAGTGTGGGTAACCTAAATGATTGTGTTTCACTACATTCAAATAGCTATTTTGATCACGGAAGGACAATCAGAAAGTGTATGTACTGTTGGAAAACAACAATAGTTAACTCAACTCAAGATAGCTAGAAAGTAGCATTAGCAACATGGTATGCATGATTTAGACTTCTATGCTTCTAAAACTGCTGGTGAAACCTAAGATTGGAGTTTTTTACGAGGCAAATTACAGCAGACATGGCAATTCTCCTTGTAGAGGGAGAATGAATACACCACCTGAAATTTATTCCATTTACCAAAGTTCTACAATGAGATAATGAATATAAGGTCTATTATCAAAGCTTACCATCTATAGAGTCCTGAAAGAAAACTGATGTTTTCAGGAATCACATCTCAATCTTTATTTTTAACAAGTAATCAATCACTTTCAAGGAATCTTGAAAGGCGGTGCAAGTAATTGAAAAGGGCAACACCTTAAGGCATAGGTTAGGGTCCCTGCTAAATAGTAGTACAAGAAAATATAATAGAACTATATTATTTTCATTACAAGTAGTGAATGCTACAGAAATGGCAATTACAACGATGATAGTGATAAAATATTAAATTGCCACATCAAGAATCAATAAACTTTCACTGACTTGAAGACCAGATTATGGCAGTTATTGTCACAGGGATACAGAGTTTTCCAATCTAAATGAAACAAAAGTTTATGTCAGTCCATGTTAATAGAAAAAATCTTTATGTTGCAGCGAAAGTTATAGCAACATTATCAAACAAAAGAAAACTGAAGCTATAAACGGAAACACAAAGTACACAAATAACCAAAAAAAGACATTAGTTGTCTTATTCACCAAATCAAAGCCCTGGAGGAGAAGAATGCCAAACATGACGAGTTTGCATTCGACACCCTCAAACCGAGTTAGCTCGCTCGTAGCATCGTTGCTGAGTAGGCTCGTGTGAACTCGAGCAAACTCGCTCAAACTCGTGTAACATCGCGAGTGAGCTCGGTTGGACATTAAAAAAGGAAAAGGCAAAAACGACAGTGGAATAGTTCGTTTGTAGAACACACCTGAGTGGCAGTTCCGTCCGTTTTGGGTGCTGCTCTCCCGTTTAGTTTCTCTTGTCCGTTTCGTATTCTTTACTCCTCTCTCATATTTTCCACAATTTAACTCCGACCACTTTTTTTCTTTTTTCTTTTATGTAAAACATAATATAACATATGATATATATAATCAAGAGTTATGATAATAGTATAATAATTTTAGAAAATATAAAAAAATAAAAAATAACAAATAAAATATAAGAATTATTAATAGGATAATATATTACATGTATCTTAATATAATGTTGACTTATTAAGTTATTTAGAGGCGTTTTTACTAGAAATAAAACACAGGTCTCCCAAAATGAAAAAAAAAATATTTTTAGGAAGTTTAATTTATAATTTTGAGAGTTGGTGATCGAGTTATTAACAAAATGTAAGAGGAGATTTACATAAGAAGATTTTTTTGATACATAACTTAGTAAGTATTATAAATGATATTAATTATTTAAGTTATAATCTAATTGTGATATGGATGTATATTATTTTTTAAATAAAAAGAATTGTGTGTGACTATTGATTTTCTTAACTTTATTTATATAAATACTCGATGCAATAATTGATGTGAAAGGCAAACTAATGAGTTTGATTCTCAAATAAAAAAATTATACTAGGACTATTGACTAGTAATAAATTATATATATTTATAGATCTTTAATCTTAGATTTATCTCTCTCTCTCTCTCTCTCTATATATATATATATATATATATATATATATATATATTTTGATAACAAATTTCCATAATTACAATCACAGTTATCTTGTCTTCATTCATCAAATGATTTCTAATTTAGTTGTATTTTTCAATATGTATTTAGGAAACTTCACGCCCTTAACAACTTACTAGTAGAAATCTTCATGATTCTTCTTAATTATATGTCATATGTCATATGTCATGACATCTACTTGCGTGTGAGGATGCTGTAAAAGTAAAAGAACAAAGTGATTAGGAATGACATCAATCCTCTTATTATAAAAAAAAAAAAAAATTCAAGAAAACTTTTTTTTCATTACACGACTTTCTAATAAGAATCAATATCTTCAAATATGAAAAGTTAGAACCAAAATTTTCTGATGAAAAATATAAAAGAAAAATATTAGAAGATAAAATTTTACTATTTTCGTATTTTTGTTTTATAAATTATTAATATGAAAAGTTAGAACCAAAATTTTCTGATGAAAAATATAAAAGAAAAATATTCGAAGATAAAATTTTACTATTTTCGTATTTTTGTTTTATAAATTATTTCCATACTTCCTATGAGTTGGACGGTAAATTTTTCATTTAGTGTTAAGCACATTGAAGTTAAATGTATTATATTGAGTGATTTATTTTTGAGTAAGTGGTGTGTAACGCGGAATTATATTTTAGTTTCAAATAAAATAATAGGGGTATAAAAACAATCTATGTAACCATATTCAACTACTAAAGTTTTTGTTAATTTATTAAGAATTAATACCAGATAATTTAAATAAACGAAATTAATTCACTTATTATTTAAAGATTACATTTGTTTTATAATTTCAAATATTTATAGAACTTTATAATCTCTTAGTTGAGAGGAAAAAAAAAATCCTTGTATTGCTTATATAAATGTTTATGATAAGGAAAAAGTGAATAACACAATTATTACTTGTTTACATTTAAGTCTTGTGGATCACCTTTTTATCAAAATCATAGACTTGCAAACATCTAAATAATAAATAAAATTAAGAACAATAATAAGTAAAATATGTTAGATTTCTCACATTGAAAAGAAAATTTTAATTCATGAAGATATTGCTATTGTTATTGTGGACCATTCTATCTTCAATGCCTTGTTTCATTTAAGTAGTTTAGATCAAGTTGCTGATGGTAATATTTATTATACTCCGAACAAGTCTATTTCTTTGTTGGTGATGGTAGATTCTTCCTATTTCCTATAAGAGCTAAAATCTAGAAGAATAGTAGAGCTATGCATGGGAAAGGAACATCTACGTACTGTGTCTGTTTATATACACACTGCTCAACATTCTCCATAATTGACAGTTATTGCTTTTTCTTTCGGTTTGGGACACTGTCATCATCTTCATGTTCTGCTATACTTGGAATACCTTGTTCCGTATTTAATTTCCTCTCTATGGAAGTGTCTTCTAGTCAAAATTTTAGAACTTGTTCCCTTTAGTTCAATGAAGACGTTATCTTTTTTCAAAAGGTGGACAAAAGGTCATTTTTTCATGAGTATATTTATAACTTTTATTTTGATAGACTATTGTTTTGAACTTTCTACAATTAACAGTTTTTTAATACAAGGATATCGTCACTACTAGAGATATTGTCATTTTTATCAGACCAGGTCAAAGGATATGCTTGCCTTGAAAATTTCAAATATTATTAATGCGTCCCTAAAATTTTTTAGCTTTTGGTTAGAGTGGACAAGAACTGAGAAAAGGAAAGAATGAATATGATCAAGTAATTGAAGTGTTCTAGAACCTGATCTTTCTAATGCAGGCTACAGTGTATTAGTGCATTAATTGATGTAAAGCTTTCAACAATCATTTCCCGTAAAGAAATTGTGTTTTTTCACGAAAATATGCCAAAATCCCTTTGACTGTCAAGGATGATTAGTAGGATCATATCTTCCATCTGGGGTGGTATTGCATGAAGCAAAGAACTAGGTGGAAGTGTCTTTTGTGTTTCTAATTCACTTTCATATGTTCATAAAATGTAGTTGCAAGTGAGCTATACCTGACTTATGATCTTGATGTTGTTTCTAGTTAAGAAAAAATCCTGCTTGCTACCATCCTCATATTGTATGAGAACATATATAAGATCTTCTGCTTCACTTTGGTCATCTTTGGCTTTTGATTTTTCCTCAAAACATAATATCTTCCTCAATTGACTCTTTAAATCCCCTCACCTAAAACTCTACATTTATCATTCAAGGAAAATGAAAAGAATATGCTTATCCATGGCGGCGTGAGGAGGAACCTAAGAGAAATGCTTGATATATATATGTACAAAGAAGTAATAAGCACACAGAAGTAAAGATAGGGAGCATAACATCGTTGAGTATTAAAATCCCTTCTCTATTTTAGTTTTCTTTTTGTGGTAACTGCTGTAATTATGAACTTTGGTTCTTGATGGATTCCAAGTTATCAACAGAAGTTTTGATTCTTTAGATAGACTACTATGAAATTAATTGCCAGTATGAAACCTAAACACACTTACTCTTCTTGTCTCTCATATAAAACATGTTGGGCAGAAGATAAACCTAAGTCTTTATAAGTTTTATTACCTTTGCCATAAATCCAATCTATGACTGGTTGCATCTGCTCTAGTTTTCTTATCGTTTCCAACAGGGAGACTATCCATATCAAATGAAGCAGAAGAGGAACTAGAACTGGAACTAGAAGAGGAAGCCTCACTATATGAGTCCTTCAAGACATTGATATTTGCATCAAATTTGGGCGAGGAAACAAATTTTCTCTTCAGACTCCCAATGCTTTCAGTCAATCCTGTCAGAAGATTCTTCTGGAATGCTGCTGGTGAACTTTGATGGTTATTATCTATAATAGTACGTGAAGTAGTCTCTTTTTTGTTCATTGTTGCTTGTAAATTACACTCGTCTTCATCACTTTCTAGAGTAATAACATCAATTCCCACTTTTCCCCTTTCTGGCATCAGAGAGAGATATGTTAGTCCTACACAATAGTATATATTTTGTCAAATTTAGATCTACTCAATTTGAAAAGGAAATCTTTATTTTGATTTCAGATCATGTTCAAGTCAAAACTTGCATATATATGTTGCTCTATGGATTGCTTTAGGTTGGCCAAGTTGTTTGGTAAAGGTTCTGCAAAGGTCTATGCAAATAATTGTATGGTAGTAACATGAATAGTCATTTTCACACATCAATATTCAAACAA
>Ga0209489_101972_pt1 | contig 42242 bp, 26 predicted proteins | sample SiratrowhiteBW_FD_187527 | JGI IMG/M metagenome (GOLD analysis project Ga0209489, IMG submission 187527) | Root nodule microbial communities of legume samples collected from California, USA - Siratro white BW (SPAdes) (version 2) | ecosystem: Host-associated > Plants > Roots > Nodule | place... | reverse complement strand
ATGTTCTTTCGCATTGCTAGTTGACCTAATCTGTCTCAATTTTCTCATTTTCATATCTCGTGATTTACTAACCCTTTTCCGGTGATTTATATGTCTAAATTGCGATTCAGAGTCTCATCTTTCTTCGCGTTTTGGTTTCATTGCAATCGGAGCACTATAGGTTGAGATACGATATCACGTTAATTCTTCGTCTTTTTGGCTGAACTTGTGTGTGGATTCACATCATTGCATTTTGATATAAAGCCCCATAATATTCTACTTGATGATAACTTCATTCCAAAGGTCTCTAATTTTGGATTGGCAAAGTTATATCCCATAGATAATAGCATTGCCACCATAACAACGATAGGAAGAACAATTGGATAGATGGCTCCAGAATTGTTTTATAAAAATATTGGAAAAATATCCTATAAGTCTGATGTTTATAGTTTTGGAATGCTTTTAATGGAGATTGCAAGTAGGAGAAAAAACTTAAATCCCCATGCGGAGCATTCAAGCCAAGTTTATTTTCCCTCTTGGGCTTATGATCACATTAGAGAAGAGAAAGATATAGAAATGGAAGATATCACAGAGGAGGAAAAGAAAAAACAAAGAAGATTATCATAGTTGCATTTTGGTATATACAAATGAATCCTAATGATCATCCATCCATGAACAAAGTAGTGGAAATGCTTGAAGGAGACATTGAAGACTTGGAAATCCCTCCAAATTTTTCTTTATATCCATATGAAGGGGTAGAAGACTCTAAACAAACAATAGCTAGTGAACTTATTAGTTCTTCTAGTTATTCTATGGAAATTGATTAATCCAAAATAAAGAATAACATTTGATTATGTAAAATGGTTATTTATTTTCATCCACCTTGTTATGTTAAACATTTGCTCATCTATAATATGTCATTTGTATATATTACCCTCCCTTGCTTTTATATTTTGAAGTTTCAAATATGGGTTATCAAATTTAAATTTTTGTTCAAATTTCTACTTCAATCTCCATAATGATATTCATCTACTTTAGAAGGAGACAAATGTGATGTCTATTATTACAAAGGGTTATTTTATTATGCTTAATCGTTTCTTTTTATCAACAAGAAAAAATATATAGATTAATGGAGCACTTGGAGTACTCTAATGCATATACAAAAGTCTAGGACATTTATAAAAGGTAAATGTCACGAGAATAATAAAATCATCCAAAACTACACATTAGAAGTATATAAAAGCATCATAACATTTAGCAAATTCCTTGCATGTATGACCAGTCACTAGTTCGTTGTGATGACAATCCTATGATAACAAACATGTTCATGAAAAACAACACTGTAATCAATTGAGATTTGTTCATACTCAAAAAGAAACTACAACCACCACTTCCAATGTCTTGCTTGTCTATGCTCCCTTGCAGTCATATGACATTCCTAGTATTTTTCCTTACATTCGTCCATATTTGTAAGTAGTCATATGAGTTTATTGGCCAGATACATTATCTCGAAGAAAAAATAAATAGACTTTAGACCTTACAGTTTGAGAATTGTTACTCTATGCACAAACCATATTTGTATGTCCTAAAAGTAGTTTAGATTTAACCTTAGTGATTCAAAATACTAACACTGTATTTGCATATCATACAACTCAAAGTACTCTAGCTCATAAATCTCAATCCTAACCAAAAGCCAAGAGGACCACCATGTTAGCTCGAAGCAAGACACAATTAATCTTGATAGCCAATAGCCTCTCGCACTAGTAGAAAGTACAAAACTATTTCTACGAAAACTAACATAAGTAAATAAAAGTTACTGAACCTTATAAAGGCTTCTCCAACTTTGAATCCCTCAAACCACATTATATACATTTTATCCAATGCCAAATTGATTTTACACTCATTAATGGGCTCATAAGCCCATGATTTGACTTGTGCTAGAGTAAATCCTTCCAAGCATCAATTCACAAATTCCTAAAAATTATGTCACTTTTATAATTTCAAACAGCCCAAACTATAGTCACCGACATACAAATACATACTATGTTACCCTTATAACTAAGTGCAAAGTGTTCAAATTATTTTGGTATACAAAAACGATTCCCAACCAAGGGTCACGCATCTTCCATATGTGTACAACTCCCTAACAGCTGAAAAATAAATGAGCAGCAAATTCATCATTAGTAGCACACATAACATATGCGACTTCTCACCTCCACACCCCTTCTTTGTAGATTATGTAGTGTTGTCACTTTATCGATTAATAATTGTCATGCAAAGTGCTAAGTTGTTGGTACTATCGTTATTTTTCATAAACAACCATACATGAAATACTTCCTCTTCTCTATTTCCACTTCTTAATCTCTTATATATAAAAAATCAAACAAACTAAGTCTTCTTTTTTTAAATGCAATAAAGAGATACACTTAGGTCAGTCAATGGCGCACAAACTCATTAAGTCTATTGTAAGACTATCTTTCTTTAAAAAAATTAGAAATTGAGTAATTGTCAAATAGCAATGAAGATAAAAGAGTCAGAATTGAAATTTAAGTCTATTATAAGACTGTCTTTCTTTAAAAAATTAGAAATTGAGTAATTGTCAAATAGCAATGAAGATAAAAGAGTCAGAATTGAAATGAAAATAGAACAACTACGAAAATAAACATTAAATTGTAAAAATGAGATTCAAAATAAGGACTAAATGTAAACAAAAAGAATATGTAAATTGGATTAGAATGGTAGTGAATTAAAATTGAAATGAAAACATTCAATGAATTAAAATTGAGATCGGGGAATTGAAATGGAGAAACTAGAATTGCAAAATCAAAAAGAAATTGGACGATATTAACTGCACAAAATAGAAAAAACCCGAAAACTGAAAACTAAAATTGGAAATGAAGCTGAAATTAAATGCGATGTAATTGAAATGATAGTAAACTAAAATAAAAACAATAAGAGAATGAAGAACGAGAATTGGAAATGGAAAAAATAAATAAAAAGACACTTTCAATCTTTGCTTGTCCATGCTCCCTTGTAGTTGTTTGACATTCTTGGTATTTTTCATTATATTTGTCCATATTTTTAAGTAGTCATATGAGTTTATTGGCTGGATACATTATCTGCATGAAAAAATAAATAAAAAGACACTAGACCTTATAGTCTAAGAATTGTTACTTTAGGCACAAACCATAATCTTCAGTGATTCAAAATCCTAACACTATATTTGCATATCATACAACTCAAAGTACTCTAGCTCAGGAATCTCAATCCTAAACAAAAGCCGAGAGGACTGTTGACCTTTTTCGACAAGTGTACCGAGTCAAAAGTAATATATATTTTAAAATACGAATGTCGATCCCACAGAGAACAATTTTGCTTAAAAATCTCAATTTCCACTACTCACTAAGCAAATAATTTTTTCAAGATGATTTGATAATTATTTTATTTAAATAACAGATGAACACAAAAGAACAATTGCAAAATAAATTAATGAATATCAAAAGTGGTTTTAAAAGATCTAGAAGAACTCTGGGATTGAACTTCATCTATCTCCCTCATTCATATTTTGGATTTGATAAAACATACAATATCCATAACTACTCACAATTGATATACATATAAAAATCATTCACATCAATTCCTCTAACATGAAATTCATAAGGAAATTTCCTAAACATTGATCCCTCAGCTATTTAGTAAATTACCCAACATGAAGAACAGATGTTATACACAATCAATACATCGAACCTATCCCTAGTATTCCAATATACTGAGTGTATTCATCTAGGTCAGTAACTTAAAAGTACTTCTCAGTTAAATTCAAGAATCAAAATCAAGACTTTATTGATCAGATAAAATCTAACATTAAGCACAAGATGAAAATACCAATTGAGTAGAAATTGAATATTATATATAAAAATCACCAAAATACAAAATGAAATTTAAAAACTTACATTCAATCCCAAAGATGAAGAATTAGCTACTCATGGTAGTCATTACAACCCAATGAAAGGTAGATTGCAAGAGAGGAAGAGAATTAGTGTTTTGCTTTCGTCCCTACCGTTTGCCTTCGTTCCTCTAGGTCTAGATACCTTAGAAAACCTAAAATTGTCCTTTTAAACTCGTTTTTGGGCCTAGGTTAAGTGACTTTTCGTTTGGACTTTTTTTATTTTAAACTTTTTATTTCTTCTCTTCATGAATCTTCCAATCTCTCATTTTCTTAATTCTTTTATACCTGAAATTTCACAATAATTGAGATCAAATAATTTCCTTTAACTCAAGACTCAAAATCTAAATTTAGATCCAAAAACTCTCAAATTGGGAGTAATTACTATTTTAAAGAACACTTAAACCCACAAATACTCAAGCTTTCTCATGTATAAAAACACTCAAAATTGACACTTGTCAAGGACCACCATGTTAGCTCGCAGCAGGACATAATTAATCTTTGGTAGCCAATAGCCCCTATAGGAGTAGATAGTACAAAACTACTTCTACGTAAACTAACACGAGTAAATAAAAGTTCCTGAACTTCATATAGGCTTCTCCGACTTTGAATACCTCAAATCACATTATATACATTTTATCTAATGCCAAATTGATTTTACACTCATTAATGGACTCATACACCAATCAGAATATGAAAACTTTGCACTTAGATATCTATTTGTAGTCCGGGTCCATGGTTTGACTTGTGCTTGAGTAAATACTTTCTTGGCATCAACTCGCAAATTCCTAAAGATAATGTTATTTCTATGATGCCAAAAACCCCAAACTATAGTCACACACACTTAGGTCCATAATATGTTACCCTTATAACTAAGTGCAAGGTGTTCAAATTGGAAGAAATGTACATATGTCCTATTTTGGTACACATAAACAATCCCCAACCAGGGGTCACGCATCCTCCATATGTGTACAACCCCCTAATAGCTGAAAAATAAATAAGTTGCAAATTTGTCATTAGTAGCACACACGACACATGTTTGACTTCTCACCTCCACACCCCTTCTTTAGTGTTGCCACTTTATTGATTAATAATTGTCAAATTGTTGGGTTGTTGATAATGTCATTATTTTCCAGAAGCAATTATACATGAAACTTCCTCTTCTCTACTTCCACTTCTTAATCACTTATATGTTGATCTCACCATGTAAAATCAAATAAAATAAATCTTCCTTTTTAAATGTAATATAGAAGTAAACTTAGGCCAGTCCAAGGAACACAAACTCATTAAATTTATTTTATGAATCAAAAATTGAGAGTTTAGTTGAATTAAGAAATTAAAACACTAATAGTCAAATAGCAGTGAAATAAAAGAGTTAGAATTTAAATGAAAGTAGAACATTTACGAAAATAAACATTAAATTGTAAAATTGAGATTGAAAATAAAGACTAAAATGTAAATAATAAGAATATGTAAATTGGATTAGAATTGTGGTGAATTGAAATTGAAAACATTCAATGAATTAAAATTTAAATCTCGAGATTCAAATGTAAAAACTAGAATTGCAAAACTCAAAAAAAGAAATTGGACAATATTGACTATAGACATATAAAAAAAACTCAAAAACTAAAAACTCATTATAAGAATCTAATGGGATAGTTACTAAAATCTTGGTAGCTAATGGTAGATACCAATTATTTTTGACTCAATTGGTCACTAAATTCAATCATTACTTTTATTTTGTAGTTATTTAGCAACCAAAACCTAGTTTGGTGGTTATTTTGGTCACAATTAGCAACCATTTTAATTGGTAGCTAAAAATCGATCTTTAAATAACAATTTTCTTGTAGTGACTACAATAAGAAATGAAACTAAAATTATATGTGATGTAATCGAAATGATAGTAAACTATTGAACTCAACCTTACAAACCGGCTTGTAAAGTGAGGTTTGCACCCATTTATAAACTATTGAAAGGCCTCGTCTCTAGTCGATGTGAGATCTCTAACACACCCCTTCACATCGAGACGAAGGGTGGTCCAATAGCGGCCCGATACGAGGTAGCCCAAGAACCGTGCTAGGATAAGCTCTGATACCATATCAAGAATGGACTTTAAGCCTAACTCAACCTTACAAACCATCTTGTAAAGTGAGATTTGCACCATTTATAAACTATTGAAATGTCTCATATCTAGTCTATGTGAAATCTCCAACAACATCTGTTGAAAATTGAAATAACTAGAAAAACTGAAATTGTAAACAAGAAATTAAAATGATTGGAATGTAAATTGAGTAAAAACAGTGCATGACAGGAATGGAAATCTCACTAAAATTGAAAAGTAGAATCGAAACAATATAATAATGAAATTAACTAGAAAAACTGTAAAAGCTAACAAAACTGAATTAATAGAAAAACCTAATTAGCTATCAATTTTAAAAAACTGAAGGACTATGTGATTAATATTGCAATTGTAACCGAATTACGACGTTCAAATACACATGGGAAAGAAACAAGAAAATGGAAAGTAGAATTACAAAGAAGCTAACTCAAAAACAAAATTGACTAAAAACAAAAAACAATCTGTGTATAGTTGAAAACTAAAACTAGAATAACATTAAACATGTATCAAACCTAATTGAAATAAATATTTTTTTTAATAGCCAAAAATAAAATTAATAGAAACATTTAAAGGATGCTCCAATCCTAATACAGAAAACATAATAAAAAAACATTTTTACCCTAGATCTAAATCCTACTTACACAAATACCCAACTAAAGTGAAAAGCTAGAAATAGAATTTAAAAGCAAAGTGAGTAAATAGAAGAAAATGTTACTTTATAAGTATGAGAATATCAATCAATAACCATGATCAAGCTTTCTTTAACCTTAAATGCAAAGAAATCAAATATAAATTCTTTGTTTTATGAAGAAAATACAAATTCAATCAAATCCAATCAGTAATTTTACGTTCAAAATAAACATATCTCAACCAAGATTTTATTACTAACAGATTAAAAAAAAACAAGCAACCTTAAACAACGTTATACTCGATATTCTTCACTCCTAGAGGTTGATTATCTTTATTGAAATTGTTTATTGAAATTGTATGCGTGGAAGAACATCAAAAGAATGGAAGAGTAGAAGAACATGAGAAAAGAAAAGGAGGAAGAGCCAAATTCTAGAAGATTGAATTGAAAGAAACTGACAACTGAATTTAACTAACAATTGTATCGTACTGAAATGTGTTTGTTGTATTGTGTCTTTTCTATATCTGATAATGCATATTCATAGTATTTGAAACAAGCTAAAACATGGGCCTAAATAGCTAAAGAGAAGTGGGCCCACCTAACTCCAACATTTCAAATTACGATTTTACCTTAGAAACAAAAATCTATTAAGCTAATTAATTTGCTCGGCCCCTGCTTTCTTTCACTAGATTCCAAACTTCATGAATGTCTTCATTGCAGCACCAAAATTCAGAAAATTGCTCTATCCATGACCAACTAAAAGTGATTCTACAAAGAAAAACACAAATTAATGAATACTAGGCAAAGTAGAAAAACGCATAAATTTATTTCAGTAGAACATAATTAGTACATATCACTAAAACACCTATTTAACATGAAAAATTATAAATCTCTACTAAAAGTAAAGGAAAAATAAAGAATAAGAAAAAAGAAACACTTAGGAGAAACAATTAGCCTACGAAAACATCAAGAGCTATCAGTGTTTCCTCGTTCTTCGATATTCACCCATCCTCCCAATGTATATATAACATATTCCCTTCCACCTCTCACATTATATTAGTTACCATATTACTCTCCTATTTGAACCACCCGTTTTTCCATATCAATTTTCATTTCCACAGGGCTCCATCCCAATATCCAATATCCGGGCTTCCCTTAATTAGCTTGCTTTAAGACCCAGTTCATGTATAACCTTGGTTATCTATCAACAAAAATTGGAAGTAAAGATGGGAACACATTCATCTTTTGATCAACAACTATGTTAAGTTTATGCACATATACACTGAGTGTACTCCCTTCAAAATTGAACAACTTGTCCTCAGCTTCTAAGGAATATGGTTGAATATATGAAAGAAAATTTTAGGAACATCAGCGCTAACCACAACAAAATCAGCAGGAATATCAGCGGGAGCATTTATGTTAGCAGCTACTGCATTCACTTGCTGTGGCAAAGGATCTTCACCTGCAAAATGATTACAAACTAGATGTTTTGAAAAATTATCAGTAATGTCAGAAAAAATTTCAGAAATATTAGCATGAACATGATCCTCTTTAATAAAATTAACACATGTAATAGCAAATTTATAAACAGGATCATTAGAAAAAATCAATAATATCATATACAAGATGGCCAAAAGTATTAATAGTTGTAAGAAAGTTTGTTGTCGTTGTAGTTGAATCAATGAAGACATCAGCATGATCACCATCAGATTGACCAAAAGCGTGAATGAGATTAGTATGGGTCAACAACAGTAACAAGTTCAAAACCAAAGTTTTCAACAACGATAGGTTAATTAATAAGGTCATCAACATCAACAATAGGTTTTTTCATATGAGCTTTAACAAACCCAATAGAGCAACGTCCTTAATATGAACAAGATTAGTGCATACAGTAACAATTTAATGATCAGGAAATTCAGTGTATAATTAGTGAAGACATCATCAGTAGCACAATCAAGAAAATTAGTTAAATCATTATGAACAAGATTAGAAAAATCAGTGTGTGCAAGTGTATTAATTGGAAGTTCCACATGTACATCAACAAAAGGCTATTAGCTAGAATAGAATCTGAACCAAAGAAGTGCAAGTTTCTGAATCCAAGTTAAGCAATTGTAAATCAATTTCATGAGCTACAATTGCATTAGCAGAATCTGCATCAGTACAAGCAACATTAAAATTAGTAAGTACAACAAGACTATCGACAATTTTAGCATCAACGTGTGTATCATGAGCAAGTATGTCAGCAACTGCTACATTCAGCTGTTATTGCAATGATTCTGTCTTTAGAACATCAATATGAATACAAAAGCACATAGATCAGTGAGAATACCAATAGAATCAACTAGAGCAGTGTCCTTAACATGCACAAGATCAACAAATATATTTGCTGATACATCAGCAATTAAAGCATCATGAACACAACCAATAGTATAAACAGGAAAATCAATGAACACAACCGAGTATAAACAGGAAAATCAGTGTGTGTATCCATAAGAGTATCAATTGCAAGTTCAAAATGTATATTAATAGAAGATTCGTCTGTTGGAATAAAGTCATCCAAATAAGTGCAAGGCAGGTGATCTGGTAAAGACTTAAGGCTCAAACTGGAAGATAATGAAAGGATAGAGGTTGAAAATGAGTAAACTGTATTGGATTAATGGACAGTAATGGATGATTAGACGATATTGTATGGTTGGAAGGTAGTTAATTAGTATACTATATTGGTAGAAGGTATTGGATGGTTAGAATGGTAGAAGGTATTGGATGGTTCAATTTCAGCATCAACAACACTTGGAGGAAAATTTGCATTTTCAAGTGGCATTGAAATTGAGTTTATGCTGCTATTAATTTCAGCAAATATATCACACATGTCGGAATCACAAGTGTATCCAATATTGGTTTCTGAAAACTGTGTTAGATCAAATTCTAATTCTATATTGTTTTCAGACTTTTTCTCTTTTTCTTCTTCCTCCTCTTCTTGGAACTCATGCTCTCCTTCATCCTCTTCCATTAATACAAATTCTTCAACCTTTTTCATTTGCAACAGATGATATAATACTTATATTGCTAACAATTTTATGCACTCTACTAGTCAAGTGATCAATCTCATTTTGAATCGTTATACAACTAGCCTCTATATCTTACTGCAATTTCATGTTAATCTTGCTCATTTGCATCACCATCTCCTCTAAATTTTGCTTCTCACAATTAGGCGTAGACACCTCCGTTTCAGCTTACACAAATTCCTCATCTAGTGGTATGGCATACTCCTAAAAACCTGGTTGAACTTCGTTCAATTGGTCCACATAGAATTGGTCAAAATTTGGCTGCTAAGGTTGCTCAAAATGTGATTGCAATGGCTGCTCAAAGTATGGCTCACTATGTTGGAAGCTCATAAAACTGTGAAGGTAGCTCCAAATATGACTCACAAAATGATTGCCCAAAATATGACTCACAATACATCTCATAGTCATGTTATTGATCATGATGAAGTAAAAAATAATTCTCGTATGAAAATTGATTATTTAAAGAAACTAAATCCATATCTAGTGCCAAAGAAATGAGATAAAAAATTGAAATAATAGAAAACAGAAATAATTATTAGGCTAGACTAAACGGTCTATATAGACTTAGGAAAAATAGACGTTTTATTGAGACTTAAGAAAAATATATGATTTACATATAAGACTAATTATAATAAACCGTCTAATAAAGGTCAGATCATCTGATTAACAAAAACTTTAAGAAAAAATAAATAAATAAGAGAGAAAATCATCAATGAAATAATAATGAGATGGTGTCTCAGATAATGGCACCATTTCGATAACTTGTTATTCACATTGAGTTTTCTAAATAAACTAAGTTCCCCTTAATATAATATAGAGATTAACCTAAGTCAAATCTCCAAAAAGACGTATCTCGTACATCTCCATTGCTTAATATTCTCCTTAAATAAATTAAGATTGGGAGAAATTTGAATGCAAAAATTGCATCAGACATAAAAGGCAAAAAGTAAACAATAAATTGAAACAGAAAACAAAGTAGATGAAAATCAAAAGATAGAAACTAAAATTAAATGGAATTGATTGACAGAACTAAGCAAAAACTATGAAAATATAGAATTGAAAACTAATGGAAATCAAAATTTGAGATTAGAAAGACAGAGAAAATAAAACTGCATAAGTGAAACTAAAACAAAATATATATTAGACTATTCAAGTAAAACTATACAAGACAGTTTAAGTAATGTCTAAATGTAAAAGATAATTGAAACTACAATCGAAATCTAAAGCAACAAGTAAAACACCGATAATGACTTCAAGAATTATAAAAATTAAGTACAACTATCTAATTAACGATCGTATTGCAGACAATATGATGATAGTCTTAACAATGAAAATTGCAGCATCTAAAGTTTTAACTTATTGAAAGAATTAAGTTACTAAATCATTAAATAATTATTTTATTAATTTATATATGAAATAAATTATTTATTTATTTATTTATTTAAATTAATTAATGATGGCAATATTATATCCTTCATATATCTTGTCTTTCTCAAGCATGACTTTTGGTAAGTAATCTATAAGACTTTTTTAAAATAAGTTTATTAGGATGATGCATATGTATATAAGCTATTTTCTCATAAACAGTCTTCATCCCTGGTGATTAAACTAACAATGGAAGACGATGCATGATCAATATCCAACATTTAAATGTTTTCAATCTATTTCCCTATTAGCAGAACTATGTTGATTTTAAAGTTGTGTATCAAGAATGATTTGGCTCAAAAGTTACATTGTAACCCTTATCACAAAAGTTACTAATGTTATGCACGTTATGCTAAGACATTCAACAAAAAAGTACATTTTCTATAAGAATTGAAGTACCATTTTCAATGTTCCATTGACTAATATCATTACCTTATTATTATCATCATATATCTTATTATTATCATCATATATGACAAACCACCTATTTTAAGTGCAATATTTACAAATTTCTCTCCATCTCTAATCACGTGCCTTGAATAACCACTATCCAAGTGACTTTATAGCCTTCAAGCACACCTACAAAATAGATTATATAAAAGAGTTTGGTCCCTTATTTAATTTGGGTCTAGCAGCGTTAAATTCCTTTCTAACACATTTTGGTTGCCATTTAACTTTGCTACTAGGCACATCAAATTTTTTTATTTGATAATTTCTAAAAGTATGACCCTTTTTTAATACAGTGAAAACAAGTGATGAAATGAGTACTGTAGGAAGGTTTTCTATACAAAGAGTAATTTTTATGGACTTTTTTAATAAAAAAACAGGATTATATCCAATTTTCGCCCTATTGAAAACACACTTTTGTGAATTCAAAAGAGTTTTAAGATTTGTTCTTCCTATCTTGAATTATGTAATAAGTTTGATAAGATAATGTATTTTACTTTGCAAAGTCTTAAGATTTTCACAATATTGAATAATTAGATATGATGTTGAAGCATAATTACAGGAAGAGTTTTTATAGATGATCTCAACATTTTCCAAATTAGTTTTTGCATCATTTTAACTCTTCTAATTTTGCTACCTTGTTTTCAAGCCAATTTTTAGCCTCTTGAGTCTATTGGAAATGGCCAACTTGTTTGCCTCCACTAAGTGCATCCAAAAGCTTATCATAACTACTATCATTTTCAAAATTAATTGTACTAACATTTCTTAAATATTCTTTATCAATCATCAAGCATAGATTTACTTCTTCCTTTTTTCTATGAATCACAAAAGAATTCATCATTATCCTATCAAGCTATGCAGGCTCTTCTTACTTTGTTCTCTTTTTTCCATTTTTCTTTCATTGAACCTATCCTTGCCTTGATTTTTGGACACTAGATCTTGATATGTTATTGCTTGACACATCCAAAGCGTGTAATGTTAGGTGAATTGAGATCAAATTTTTTATTCACATAACTTTTATGTGGATAGTTTATGTCCTTGTTTTTTTTTTTTTTTTCAGAAACTTTCCAAATCTTTTCACCAGCAAGGCTAGATTTTTTTGCATGATTGTTTTCAATTTGGTCCTCAACATTGATCTCCTCTTTTTGTAAATTACTTTTTAAAACCAGACCTTCTTTTCTTGTTACTATTCTCTTGTTAAATTAATTTATTTATCAAGTTCATATTCTTTCAATTTTCCAAATATAGAAATTATAGTCATTATGGACAAATCCTTTGACTCTAAAATAGTTGTAGTGTTGGATGTCAACTTATGTCCAAACATTTTAATATCTTTATCTTTAGCTCTACCTTTTTAAACACCCAAGACCAATCAAATTACAATGTGTGTTAATCAAATTTGGATATCTACAATGGTCTCTTTATCTACAATGGTCTCTTACTACTGCATTATGAAAAACTCGTAATTTTGGATAAGAACATGCTTCTTGTCTCTGTTCACATATGAAATTCTCTTATGTGTGACTTCTAGTGTGTTCCACAAGTCTTTTACTGAGATGCATTGAAAAACACTAAAAAATTCATTAAGATTTAATACATATGCAATAATGTGTTTGGCCATACAATCATATCATGCTTATTTTTATTTTCAGAAACACTTAAACTAATGCTTTTCATTTAATTCATTGTCAATAACATGCATAGGAATGAAAGGACTATTGATAATTGCATCTCAAACACCTCTATTAATGGATTCAATAAAAAATTCATTCTAACTTTTCCAAATTGGTAATTAACCCTTCCAAATGTAGGTGGTTTATAATAGTGTCCCCTTGAGAAAGGAAGCTTGTTCTCAACCATTTAAAAAAGAAATCATATTAGACTTGATTATCTTTCAAGAATCTATTCTAGTTATCAATTATTAGAGTAAAAGGTTGAGTTTAGGTTAATTGAATATTTTAAGATTTTTGAAACTAGTGAATGAAAACATTATTCGAATCAAGGAATAAGTGTCACAAACAATTATATGTCAACCAGATTGGTAAATAAATTTTATGAATTGAGAGAGAAAAACAAAAAAAATACAATCAACACCAAAAATTATAGTGATTCATTCTATAGTTAGAACTACTTTCAATTATTTAGCCACACTAACCAATTGATAAACCACTAATACTTTCAAGTTTTATAAACGCATAGCAAAATAAGAAAGAAATACAACCAAAAAATTAAGTTTTAAACCGTACAAAACTTGATTTACCTTCTTGTAACACCCTAAAAGACTTGGAAATTCTATCCAAGTTGAAACCCTTACAACAAAACAAAATGATTGCATGAACAAATTCACCAAAGTAATGGAAACCTAGGCGATCATCCTAGTCTTAATATATAAAATATATTTATAAGAGTTTTAATAGATTATAATTCATTTAATTAAAACAACTTTGAAAAATAACTCTCAATGATAAATTAAAAATAATATTTTAATAGTGTTTGTCCGATATTCGTTATTAAGAAAAAAATATAGACTATGTGGATAATTTAGTTTTTTTTATAATTATTGGGAGCTAATTCTTTACGGGAGCCGATAATTTAGTTTTCAAATTACATCAATTTGATCCGTCAAACTTATGAATTATTATTTTGTAAATTATAGTACTCTGTTTATCAATAAAATGAGTATTTAATATAGTTTTATTAAACTTGAAAGGCTTCGGAATATAATTTAATACTATACGTTTAAAAAATTCATACATCAAAAGTTATAAATTTTAATATTTTATAATTATTAAAATCAGACACAGATAAAAACATGTTATTATATTCTCTTAAATAATAAGATTAAATAAAATAGAGATTCCTATAATATACTTATTTTTTTTGGTTTTAATATTCAAAAAATGAATTTTCTAGGTCTCTGAAGGCAATTGCTTCCTACAATACAATTTTTTTTTCCACTTAACAAATTCTCAATATACCAATAATTTCTTATTTTTTTATTTTAAAATTTATTTATTTGTGTCACTGAGGCACAAGTCACAATACAATTAAGGAAAAAATTGTTAATTTCTCTCTCTCTTAATAAATATTAACAAACTTTCTTAATAAATAATAAAAAATAATGTTATAAATATTAAGAAATATTGGATTTTTTGTCTATCCAACATTAAATTAGTTATCACAAAACTAAATACTTGAAAATAATGTGTTCAATTGAATTTTTAAAATTAATCACATAAAATTCTAAATATCTTAACAAATTCAACATCATTTTTATTATTGTTAAGAAAAATAGAAATATATCATATCTTTTAAATCGTAGCATACATAAGATAGAAATATTTCTTTGCATGTGAGAAGAAAAAAAAAATTATTTAATATATAAATTTTAAAATAAAACAATAAAAATATTTTTAACTGTTGGATAATTCGAGGGAGTAAACACTGGGGAGACAAACAAGAATGAGAACTGAGTCAACCCATATAAGAGAATGACACCACCTTCAACCCAAAACCTTAAGGCATTGGGTTTGTGGGTCTTCTTTCTTATATGTTGCTCAACTTTCTCATTCCTACTCAATGTGGGACTTAGACTCACACTTGGATACCTAACAAATCTCCCCCTCAAGTGAGAGTCCCTTCCACATTGGTACACTCCCCCTCGAGCGGAAGCATTTTTCAAATACGAATACCATAATCACAAACAACCCTCACTTGTACCGCCCCGTTTACACACTTAAACGGGACACGCTTCCTCGAAACCTTCGTTAGGAAGACTTTCGATACAGGGTCAAACTGTACTCGTATGAGTCGGGTCACAGCCACGAACCTTCGGCTTTGATACCACTTGTTGGGTAATCCGAGGGGCAAAATCGGGGAGATCTCACAAGAATGAGAACATGGCCAAACATATAAGGGAATGACACCACCTTCAACCCAAAACCTTAAGGCATTAGGTTTGTGGGTCTTCTTTCTTATATGTTGGTCAACTTCCAAGTGTGAGTCTAAGTCTCACATTGAGTAGGAATGAGAAAGTTGAGCAACATATAAGAAAGAAGACCTACAAACCTAATGCCTTAAGGTTTTGGGTTGAAGGCGGTGTCATTCTCTTATATGGGTTGGCTCAGTTCTCATTTTTGTTTGTCTCTCTGGTGTTTACCCCCTCGAATTATCCAACATTAACCTATTAAGAATTTGTTAAGTACATAATGTGATTTGTATCAAGCAACTGCATGTCTAAATTATAATTTAAAATCGATAGATTTGACTAAATATAGTCTTCTATACGGTCCCATTGTGACTGAACATTGATATCAAACTAGTAGAACAAAAATGTAAAATATAATATAGATTATTTATATATTTAATATAAAATTATTTTTAAATTAATACTTATTTTTTATTATTGTAAAAGAATATTATATCAATTACTTACATAAAATATATAAAATAATGATATTTTTTAATATATTCCTAATTTCATATTGATTAATAATGTTAGTGTTAGTTAAATATATTTAATATTTTTTTATTTCATAAAAGGATGGCAGTTTTAAATTACATTAGGTCATATGGGAAGTGTGTCCAACTTTAAACATAAAAGATAACGTTATATAAGATTAAAAAGGTTAAGATATGCTTATAGATATAAATATTTACTTATATTTAAGCTAAGAGAATACCTACCTCTCTCTCTCTCTACATATATATATATAATATTAAATACATATTTTTATTTCCTTGAGTTATCTTTCAAGTATAGAACTGATGTCCCGGTAACTTTTAAAGAAACTATTTTAATTCCTTTGTTCGGACTTTTTTTCTTCCAGATATTATTCAAATAAATACCTTTAAAACAAAAATAAATATGTATTAGTGTATGATGATAATGTGTAACATTATAGTAAACTGTTATGAAAATCACTTGTAGCTTTATTATATATATATAAATTTTTTAATATATATATATATATATATATATATATATATATATATATATAATTCTGAAATATATTTATTTCATTTTTTGTTTTTATAGTGTGATATTTGTATTTATAATTAAATAATGATTCGATACTTAGAATATTGCAAAGATATGCATGCACCCTTACATGTTCGGATGACGTGATATCTTATTAATCACGTAATCATTTAATACATAATAGTTAGTTACTGTAAAAGTTAAAACAAGAAAAATATATATAATATAAAAGTTAAAAAAATGGAATTTTCTTAGGTAAAAATCAATAAAACGGATATATTAGATAAACTAGAAGGATATATTAAAGCCTAAATAGTATTATACACATTAAAGAGTAGTAGTCTTATGTCTAAAAAGTTTACTCATAATTTCCAAGTCAAGTAAACATATAAGACAATATAGTCAAATCAATGTTACATTTTATTCATTCAGAAAGCTTTACATCACTCAACATATGTTTTCTCTGTTATTTATTAATCTGAGTCTAAAACATAGACTTTTGTGGCTTTGTGTGGGGACAAATTCCTCGGTTCACTTGTGGCTCTGTAGGAAAATCCACAGAAAGTTAAGGCAACAAAAAATTCTGGCCAGCAACTGACTACATTACTAAGATTTTATTTGAGACTACAATATATGACTAAAAATTTAAATGAAACATGATAAAATATATAATATTTACATATTATAAAGAATATATATAACACTTAAAAATGCTAAACCATTTTGTTATTTTCTTAATCGGCGACGACTTGTGGACTGGGCGGACTTTTACTTTTGCGTCTTGCAACTTGATAAGAACGTAAGAAAAAAAGCCGAAGACCATTCCTACTGTGACTAATGATATTACAGGGATAGGAAGGAGGATGCTTGGTTACTCCAAATTTTTTAAAATTATGTGTAGATAGATACAATGAGAATTAAATTTAATAATTTCTAATTTATTTTATAACAGATATAAAATTAGATATAATTAAGAATAAGAAACAGATGAATATGTAAGAAAATAAAATTAAGATATTCTTTTATATTTTTTTTTCCTTTTCATTTATTTGATTCATCTTGTCTTGAGAGGTAAAATACTCAATACTCATTGTTTATAATTATTTCTTATCTTTAACTGCTATGTTTTGTTTTTAAAAGGGAAAGTGAAGGAAAACAAAAAAACATTGTTTACACTCATATCTCATTTATTTTCTTTTAATTTTAAACAAAAAATGAAAGGTAATTTTTTCAAGCTCAATTAAAAATGATATTTAGTTTCATATTATTTTGTTTATTTTTAATACAAGAATTTTTTTTATTCTTTCTTGTAATAAAAGAATATTTTTTTTATATATAAAAAATGTTTGGAATATAAAAATTTGAATAGTTATATATTTTTTTTAAAAAAATTATATTCTAACTAATTTAAGATAATTAGTTTTTAAATGTGACTTATTTATTATAAATTTATCTTTTAATAATTAGATTTAAAATTTTAATTTTAATTCAATTATTGATCAGTTAAAGAATTTGTAAAAAAAATTTACCGTTATAGTTATATAGTTAATGTAATTATTTTTGTTAATTGTATTAGCAACCATGATAATAAATATATAAACTTTAAGTAAATTATTTTAACTTCCCCAAAATCAAATTATTAGTCAAGATCGCTCATTCTTTAAGAATATATCATCATATTTATAAACATATATGAATAATTTATAAAAACAAAATATAAATACAAATAGAGAATTATATTAATTAATAATTTGTTACAAATCTTTTGTTTGACAAGCTACTTTACGTAACATTTAAGGTTTTTTTCTTCTAGTCTTATTAATAAAGTATGATATGCAAAATTTTTTATAACTTCGGAACGTTTTCTGAAACGTTGATTAAAATAGAAACTATTATATATGTATCTTTTTTAACTATTTATTATTTTCTTAAATTTCTTTTATATAAGGTATACTACATATTTTGTGTAATACTTTTTTTATTTAAGTTTAAAGAATAGAGTTTAAATTAAATAGAAAATGGAAGTGTCATTTAAAAAATATTTATAAATAGATTTGAAACAATTCATTGCCCATTTGTTATAAATTTTATCTCTATAAAATTATAAGCTTTCTACAATTTTCTTAAACTTTTGGAATGATAGTTTATCTTATTTAAGATGAAATCACATCTTTGATGAGATAATACATGATATGTCAATCATAATCATGTCTAGGTACATTTCTAGTATGCCTATAATTGATTTTATTCTTTCCCCTTTTTTTTTGGTAGGTGCAAGTTTTTGGAAATTTTTTGGAATTATTTAGATACTTTTTTCCCCCTTATATTAATGTTTTGTTTAAATGAATAGATAGAATTGAGTAGATCTCATAGAGTGGATTTATAATAAAAGTATATAGAAAGTTGAGTTGCTTTGATTAAAAAAAAAAGGGTAAGATTTGAATGAGAAATTTATGAAAATTTATCAATGATGTGATTGATATTTTAATTTTTTTAATTGATAAAATTATAAGATTATAAATGTATCCTTTTAGTTAAAAATAATTTAAAATGAAATATGACTAATTTAGTTGGTATGGTTGTTATTATTTTTTTATATAGAATTATAAGATTACCAATTTTTTGAAATAAAATGAAATTACTATTGTTAATATTATTATTAATTATTATGTTATATTATATAATTAATTATATTTATTTTATTATAATATAAATGAAAACTATATATGGGGTGAATTGAATTTCATACCTCTGAACTAATATGTAAGCACTCCACCATCTAAGCTAAATCTCCATTATGTTTTAACATTAAACATTCATAGTTATAAATAATTTATAATCGATTATGGTAATGGATTATCTATCTCACATAATATATGCATAATCGACTATGCTAATCAATTATTCCTATAATTAATTATATAGATTTGATTTTCTTCTTATCCAGCCACCACGAACCATCCAGATACTCCACGATATGACTCAAACGAGAACAAACTACTAGCAACGACGACGATCGACGTCCACCCTACAACTTCAATCTCACTAGTCACATCTTCACTTAGCAGCCACCAAAATACTAGTAAAAAATTGAAGGACAAGTTGGTAAATTGGTTTTTAAACAAGTATAAATCCCTTTCAATCTTCGCTCATCTTTACAATATGAGCGGATCATGAACTTGCAAATCATCACCTTCAAATCCACATAAATCTCCTCTTCCAAACATGTAAATTACTACAAATCTCTTCTGGTCTATCTGTCGTCATCTATAGTCCATCTCTAAACTAGATGTAGTGTAAAAGTTGTCTTTAGATGTTACCAAATTTAATGTAATAGTTGTCTTTAGATGTTGAAGTTGCTCTTGCCATAGGAGCTCTATACGAGAAGAGTTACCAATAATTATTTTTTTAAAATAAATTATACGAGACTTAACTATCTTTCAAGATCCTATTCTAGATATCAAAATTAGAATAAAAAAGTTGAGTTTAGTGAATTGAACCTTTTAAGATCTTAAAATTAGTGGATGAAAACATTATTTGTTCATTGAACAAGAAACCAATGCTACAAACAATTATATGCCAACTAATTTGGTACATAAATTTGTTATAACAACGAAAAATATAAGACTTTGAAGATTAAGAAAGAAAAAAAAATCAATACTATAAATTATATTAATTTATTCTATAATTAGAGCTACATTTAATTGTATAGCGAAACCAATCAAAATAAATCACCAATACTTTCAACTTTTATCCATAGCAAAACAAGAAAGAAACAAAATCAAGAAATTAAGTTTTAAATCCTACTTAGATTCATTTTCTTATAATACCCTACTAAAAAAAGAGTTGAAAACCCTATCCAAACCAAAACTCTTACAACATAACAAAGAGGTTACAAGAACAACTTCACTTCATAAATTCAAGGCACAATATATAAGAAATGAAAACCCATATAAAAAACTAGATTTTCTTGTCGATCCAAAGTTTTGATTTCAAGTTGTTAGCAAGAAGAATGCAAGAAGATATAATAACATAATCTTAGTTTTTTTTTTTCAAAAAGCAAAGTGATTTTTAAAAGTTTACAATTTAAAAATGAACGAAATATATAAAATATGTTTCAATAGATTATAATTTATTTAATTTGTGAAAACAAAACTTCCAAAAAAACTCTCAAAGTTCTGACGGATTAAAATAACGTTTTAGCTTGTCAAAATCACTACTATATTATTTTAATTCCTCATTTTACTAGATCAAAACAAATATATTTATAACACTTTTTTTTCATAAATCTTTGCTAAATTCCTAGTACTATTTTTCTTTAAGAAATGTTGTGTAAACTGTACAAATTCATGAAGCAGAATAGTAGATGTAATCACAATTCTAACATTTCAGGTAAACTTTGGAGCTTACAAGTATGATATTCATCACAAAAAAGTATAGCCTTATAATTTAGTTTTTTTTGTTATAGTTATTGGGAGTTATTTCTTTACGGGAACCGCCAATTTTGTTTTTCAAAACCATTTTACATTAGTTTGATCTGTCAAACTTATGAATCTACGTAAAATATAGTATTCTATTTATATATAAAATAAATATTTATTATTATTATTATTATTGGATTTGGAATAGAACTCAATACTATATCTTTAAAAAATTCATACATCAAAAGATATAAATTTTAATATTTTATAATTATTAAAATCAGACTCATAAATGTTATTATAGTCTCTTAAATGAAATACCGATTTCTTTAATATACTTATATTTTTCGTTTTACTGTTTTAAAAAATGATTTCTTTGTGGTCTCTGAATTATAATTTTAAATTTACAGATTTGATTAGAAATGGTCTCCTATTCGGTTTCATTGTGACACAACACAGGTATCAAACTGGTGGAACAATAAAATACAAATAATATAGAGATCCCTTCCATATTTAATATAAAATTAATTTTTAAAACTAATACTTATCATTTTTATTATTGGAAAAGAATATTATATATAAAATAATTATAAAAATAAAAAATTTACAATTTTTTTAATATATGCCTAATTTCATATTAATGAATATTAATTTTAATTAAATATATTTAATATTTTTTATTTCATAAAAGAAGTGAATTTTTAAAGTTGCATTAGGTCATATATTGGGAACTGTGGTCAACTTTAAACATAAAGATATTTTTAAGTAATAACATTACATAAGATTAAATTTTTAAATTTTTTTAAACGTTTTATAGTTGTGTTAGGTAGCAGGACTTTAGGATATTGAATTTTTTTTGACGTGTTAATGTTTTTCGTTTAATGTTTTTTATGGACGTGTTATTTTTTTAAATTAAATTAAACTTTTTTGAATGTCTTATTTTTTTTAAGTTGATTGGTATAATTTAAATTATTACATATTCCAACTTAGTTAATATCTCTTTTTTTTTTCTTTTATATACCTTCATCTACTCTAATTTTATTATTTAAAATATTATTGCATTAAATATTTTATATAATTACACCAATCTAATTATGCCATAACAAATTGAAAAATAAATAAAAATAATTAACATATTCAGAAAAATTTAATTTTAAAAAAATAATACATCTATAAAAAAAACAAACAAAAAAAATTTACATATTTAAAAAAAAATTCAATACCTTAAAGTCGTGTTTATAAAAAAAATTTATCTTACCTTCACAACTTCTAATATAAAAAAAAAAAAAAAAAAAAAAACCCTTCTCCAATTAAAAATCGCCTCTAAAAAGCACTACTTCTGTTTGTAAAGTCATCTTTTCTGGTACAATTTAATCCCACTTCATAATTTCATAACTTTTTTTTTATAATTTTATCTATTTCCATAAAAACTTTTTAAAAATGCATCACTTATATAAAAAAAGAACCGCGATATTAAAGCCTATACAATGTCGTGCACGTTAAAGAGTAGAAAAGGAGTGTCTAAAGAGATGACTTAAATTTTCCAAGTCAAGTAAACATATAAGACAAGCTAGTCAAATCAATGTTACAGTTAATTCATTCTGAAAGTTTAACAACACTTAATATAGGTTTTTTCTGTATTTATTAATCTAAAAGTCTAAAACACAGACTTTTGTGGCTTTGTGTGGGGATAAATTTGTCGGCTCCCTTGTATCTTTCTAGGAAACTCCGTAGAAAGTTAAGCCAACCAAAAGTTTCAGGCTAGCAACTGATACTAAATTATTAAGATTTTATTATAAGACCAAAAATTTAAAATGAAACATTTTCTATTAAATTTTTTTGTTAGATTCATAACACAAACTCTGATTTTGTAATATTATTTAACATATAATTAAGTTATTTTCTTTTCTTAATTCGTCACGACTTGTGAAGCGGGTTGGACTTTTCCTTTTGTGTCTTGCACCTTGCTAAGATCGTAAGAAAAGAAAGAAAAAGCCGGATATCATGCATACTGTGATTAATGATACTATAGGGACAGGAGGATGCTACTCCAAATTTATCAGAATTCTTATCTGCATAGATATTGAAAAGTTTTTTAATTTATTTTTTATAACGCATGTAAATTTAGTTTTAATAAATCTAAAACATAAAATTAAATATAATAAAAAGAAAGAAATACATTAGATATAGGAGAAAAAAAATTAAGATTTTTTCTAATATTTTTTCTCCTTACTTATTCTTTTCATCTTCTTCTTAACAGGAAAACCACGTAACATTCATTGTTTCTATTCATTTTTTACTTCTACCTGTTTCCATTTCTAAATAAAGGAAAAACAAAAATCCATTGTTTTTACTCATGTCGTGGGGTTTGTGAAATTGGGTTCCTGCTAAGCGGGGTGCAGGTTTCTTGAACGTGCTGTAGTAGAGTGTGGGTGGATCCGACATATTTTGGTGTCCATGGGTTTTGTTAATGTCTTTAAAAATACAGGTATGATCAACAATTAAACCATAAATAACATTGTGTCTAAGTTCATCTTACACATTATAGAAGAAAATGTGAATAGGCTAACGGTGTTAATGATCTTAAAATGTCTTTTGTAAGAGGTGTTGGTCGCTCCTAATAACTTCACTTTGGACGTTAGTGAAGAAAATGTTAATTTGCATAAGTTAATGTTAATATTTTTGTTAATGTTTATCATCTGAAACAGTTGAAAGACATTATGCATGACATTGATAATAAGTTTTAAAAAGAATAGAGTTTGGTCTCTAAGCTATAGATTGAAATGGTCTTGGAAGAAAAGAGGTCTAATTTTGAATCTAGTAGTTATGATGATTTGGTCCAAACAACTTATAGATTTGGTAGACCACTCAAAAATGTTCTTAAAGTTGAAAAAAAAACTTCTAAAGTAGACAATTCTAAGACGAAGGGATAAAGGTTAAGACTCTTATGAAATATTAAAGGTTTAATTAATCCAAACTCTTAAAATATGTTGAGAAATATTCTTAGGGTTAATAAACCTAAGTTGTTTTTATTGCAAATCCTGTGATTGTTTACTCTAACATTTATGTCAGGTTCTTTCCAAATTTTAATCTTTTTTTTTTCTTTTTATGTGTGATACAGTTAATAATGTTGTCAAACTTTGGTGCTTAGGTGATGTTGATGTCCCATTCTCAGTTTTGCATTTTTTTTATACATTTTGTTTCTATTTCTTTGCCTTGGCAGGGTGTTTCTCTTTATTATACAAGAGTTTATGATTCATCTTTTCATATTAAAAGGCGCTCTCTTTGGAATGATTTGGCTAATTTACAAGGTCCTTAGTGCATTTTGGAGAACTTCAAGTCCAACAGAGACAATCCTCCTAATAGGTTTCTGCTAATGAGTTTGGTTGTTGGGTTAACTCTAATAGTTTTTTTGTCTTTCCTTTTTTGTAGTTCCTTTTGTACTTGGACTAATGGTAGATTGGGTGTGCATAAAGTGAATAGGAAACTTGATAGAATATTTGTCGATTTGGATTCACTTTTTAAAGGTTGTGATTATTTTGTTCTTTCTAGGAATAACTCTGATTATGTCTTTTACTCAGTATGTCAGATGATGTTGCCATTGCTAGTCCCTCTTCTTTTAGTTTTTTTCAGATGTGACTACAATATGATGGTTTGCAACCTTTGGTTAAATCATCATTTACTTTGTTCTTCTCCTTTTTATGATATTTCCAATCTTTTATCACAAGAGAAGTCTATTTCTCAAGCTTTAAATAAATCTTTTAACTATTAGTCTTTTGGAAGGAAAAAGCACATATGACTAAAAAAAAATGGAATTATTGACAATCAAAATCCATCAGTAACACCAAAATCTGTCGGTAAATCCCAAGTCCTCCTAGTAGCCTGATAGAACCCATAACTATTAGACAAGAAGAGCTTTTCTGTCACAATATGAATCTTATTTACTTATTTTGAAAATATGATTATTATAATTATTATTACAATTACCATTGTTATTATTAAAATTATAATAATAATAATTATTATTATTATTATTATAATTACTATTATTACTAATATTATTAATAATATTCTAGCTATGGAGGTTTTTGACCGTTCTCTAGACTAGCTAAATAAAATTTCTAGTCTCATTTAATTTCATAGGCCTTTTCAAATTATTCATTCATTTCTCTTATTAGAAAGCAACTGATTCTTGTATCCAAAATTGTACAACAACAACTAATATTAAAATTATTCTTCTTATTATACTATTATTATTATTATTATTAATATTACAATTATTATTATCTTATTGTTATTATTATTATTATTTGTTATTTTTATCATTATTAATATTAATATTATTATTACTACTATTATTATTTTTATTACATTGTTATTTATTATTATTATTATTATAAATATTATAATAATTAATATTATTTTTGTTATGATTATTATTATTATATTTGTTATTATTACTACTAATTTTATTAATATTATTATTATTATCATCATTATTATTATCATTATTATTATTATTATTATTATTATTATTATTATTATTATTATTACCGATCGAATAAATCAATTATTAATTTGGTAGGTAATTTACCTATGGATATAATTTGTGGGTAAACTGATAGTGAATTTATGCACGAATTTAATCTATCGGTAAATTGGCGGTCAATTTATCAATGAATTTACTGATCCGGATAATTTGGTTGTAGATTTTTTCGTCGCTAAATCCTTTAGTAAATTAATTGCAAAATATTCAATTGTTAAAATTCGTCGGTAATGACATTTTACTAATAGATAAATTTTTGTCGGTAATTTTTCGTCAGTATTTTTCTTGTAATGTATGAATTGGTTCCTGATGGGGATAGAAATACTACCTTCTTTGATGCTATGGTGAGAAAAAGATGGAATTATTTATGGTATTCATAGGCTTCTGTTTGGGGATTCTATTTCTCATGATCTTGGTCTGATTTTGGATGATCGTGGTTTGATATTTTTACTCTATTTTTAGTTTTATAAAGATTTAGATGCTAAAAAATCATCTCTTATGTCTTAGGATCAAATTTCTATTGTAATTTTGAATTATATACCTAATACTGTTAGCTAGTCTAATAATGATCTGTTGACTAAAATTCCTGACTATATGTTGATTAAGTCTGTTGGTTTTGCTTTTAATATTGATAATGCTCCTGATTAGATGATTTGGGTGATCCTTCTACCGTAGTTATTGGGATAATATACGTGTTGGTCTTGATGTTTTGGTAAAGTAGTTTTTTGTTCATAGTTGGATATTCCCTGGAATGAATTTTAATATTATATCTCTCATTTCTAAGGTTCAGGATGTTGTTGTCAGTGACTTTAGGCCCATTGTCATTTCCAACTTTAGGTTTAAGGTTATTTCCAAAATTTTGGCTGATAGGCTTGGTATTATTTATAGTAGGATGATTTCTCATAATCAAAATGACTTCATTAGAGAGCCTCATATTAAGGTTTGTATTTGTATTGCTTCTGAGGTTTTAACATGTTGTCTAAAATTACTAAGAATGGTAAGGCTGCTATCAAGATTTGATATTTCTAAAGCTTTTAACACCTTTAGTTTGGATTTTTTTACTACAGGTGTTGCATCATTTTGGTTTTCACTCCACTTTTATCAATTGGATCCATATTATCTTGCAATATGTTTTTCTTTCGATTAGGTTCAATGATATTATGGTTGGCCATTTTAATTGTGGGAGGGGTGTATGTCAAGGAGACCCTTTGTCACCTCGACTTTTTTGTTTAGCTGAAGAACTACTTAGTAGAGGGACTTTTGCATTGGTTTTTTCTCATAAGATTCTTCGTATGATTGGTCTTAAAGGTAAGGATTTTCCTACGCATCTCCTTTATATTGATGATATTTTTGTTTTATGCAGTGCCAATAGGAAGTCTTTGACCACTCTTATGGAGTTCTTACATCTTTATGGTTTTATTTCAGGCCAATAGATGAACTCTTCTAAAAGTTTTCTTTTTTATTGTTGATGAGTCTATTTCTTTTGATAATAATATCTGCAGTATTCTTGAAAACCATAGAGGTGTTATTCCTTTTAATTTTCTAGGTGTTCTTATCTTTTCTAGTGCTCCTAAGACGTAATTTTTTCAACCTTAGTGGATAGAGTTAAGAATAAGCTTGCTTCTTGGAAAAGTAAGTGCCTTAGTATGATGTGACGCAAGCAAATTGTTAATTATGTTATCTCTAGTATTACGTCCTACAATTACAATTTTCAAGTTTATCAATGACCTATAAACCAATTAAAAGAGGTGAGTAAATCGGCTAGGAATTTTATCTAGACTAGTGATGTTCTTAAAACTGGCCTTTTACTGTGAGTTGGAAGTCTGTTTGTGCTTCTAAGAAGAATAGGGGTTTGCAAGTCTTAGATTTGCAGATGGAGAATAAAGCTTACCTTCTTCGGCTTGCATGGGATTTGGCATACTCTCTACCTTGGTCTACTCTAATGCATGATAGATTATTTCATCCTAAATATGTTAAGGCTCGTGCTCATCAATCTTCTTCTTTTTAGCCTAGGATCAAACATTTTTATTACATTATTTTGGAAAAATACTTTATGAACTGTTGTTCAAGGTAAAGAGTAAATTCCTAGAATGATCATTGGTCCTTTTCCAAATGAATTTTCTGTTTGGTGGGTATGACTCCTCAAGAAATGATTACCCTTACATTTAATATGGTTGAGGGTTTCAATGGTTCCTCTCGGAACTTGTCTCAAAATCCACTGCAACATACTCAACTTTAGACTTTGCACAATTTGGCTATTACTGATCTTTCGGATAGCCCAGATTGGAAACTTGAGGATGGTGATATTCCTAATCAGAAAAAAGCCATAAATTTCTTCTCTACTCATCCCACTTGTGATTGGGGTAAAATCATTTGGTCTAATATTATTCTCCATACTAAGACTTTGGTGTTTTGGAAGCTTTTGCATAGACGTTTACCTATTGATCTAGATGCTCAGGAAAGAGGTGTTTCTCTTTGTTCTATGTGCTCTTTATATAAAGAACATATTAATAATCTTTTTATATATGCAAGTTGCAAGTTGAGGATATTAATAATCTATTTTAATTGCTTTACTATTTCCTTTATATGGACTTGACTCAAAATATTTTTCCTAATCATATGTACTTATCTATTGTTGGCTTTATTACTTTTATTAAAGCTCCTTATAGTCCTCTTATTCATCAGGTTAAAGTTATAACCATTACCTTTTCCTTTGGATGATATGGAGGATGAGGAATTTAACCATATTTCAACAAGTTATTAGCATGAATACTGCTTTACATGTTATTAAGGCTTGTATCCGGACCTCTAGTAACAATTCCAAAAAGTATAAGTCTAACTAGATTTCAAATTTTTCTATTTTGAAACAATTTGGTATTAGCACTCAGTGTATGCAAGATATGAGTTACTGTGGAAATATGATAATGGTAATGTGATGTATGAGATGAATTATGAAAGCTTGATGCGTTATAGTTTGGTTGGGATAAAAAAATAATTTACAAATATACATTGTTTAAACTCTCTAGCTTACCATTCTTTTTGTATGATGTTTGTTTTGTTGTGAAATTTGCGATGATATGAGGATTCAACAATTGGTATAACTTTTCAGTGAGTTGATGGAGAAACTTTATTTTATTTTGTGATTTTATGAAGATAATTTTATTAAATCATATATGAAGAAGTATATTTTGAAATATTTAGGTATATTATATAATTTTTATGCAATAGAGTTCCTGTTATATGAAAAATATGAAATGTTACATTTGGTATGAAAGCAATTTGTCCTTACGTGGAAAGATCTTGTCTCCTGTACAAGTTTTTTGGCGTTTTCCTAAAGTTGGTTGGATTAGAGTTAACATTGATGGAGTTGCTAGTAGTGCTTCTAGTTTTGCATCTTATGGAGGTATTTTCAAGGATAGTCATGGAAAATATTTTCAAGGATAGTCATGAAAAATATGTGGGTAGTTTTCTTCCTTGCTTTTGTCAAATCATATAATTCACTATACTCTTTAAGATAGATGAAGTAAGTGTATGCAAATTTGTGTTTCTATAGATTTTAAAGTTACTCATGTCTTTAGGAAGGATAATAGTTGTGTTGATAAATTAACTAACTTAAGTATAAAAATAGGATTGAGTTTGTTCGGTATTCTATTTTACCTAAGTGCATTAGGCTAGACTTTTTCATAATAGGTTTCAACTCCCTTTATTTTGTTTCTAAAGAGTTTGTTTTTCTTTTGCATATGTTTGGTGTGACTTCATCATAGTTTTTCTTATTTTAATTTTTTTATTTAATAATACTTTTTAATGTGATAATACATAATTAGTGAGGTTTGGAGTGTGGGCTTAACTAAGACATCAAAATTTATAATGATGTCTAGTAGGAGTTTTTTAATAGAAAAAATTTCAGTTAAAACAAAAGTTATAAGGTCATATTTACACAAGTACAACAAATGAAAACATAAAAAGAACAAACTTTGTGTTAAAGTCAATCAAGAAAATATGAGAATTTCATATTCTAAGTAGAGGTTGGAACTAATCAAAATCGATCATAAGAGATCGTAGAAGCATAAAGTAGGATGCAATAAAGTGAGATGCAATAAACAAGTTGATTAACAACTTTATATGGGTATTAATTAAACTATCAACAGTGGTGATATATTTTCAAAATCGTATAAAAATATACAGAAAATATTTGAAGGAAACCTAAAAGTGATCGACATTGTTGTCTTCCTCTATTTCATGAATAACTTCCAACTCAAAATTTTGACGCCTTGCTGGAACAACGGTATTTGTTCTAGAAGAAGAGATATCAAAAGGAGCAGGGGGTGCTATTAACTCGTATCCATCACCTTCAAGCATTTGTACCACAGTTTTCATGGAAGGACGATCAGCAGGGTTCCATCGAATGCACCAAAGTCCTACAATGGCCAGTTTCTTGGCAATCTTAGCATCTCCCTCATCCTCAACGTTAATTTGCACATCTTTTCCTTCCAGCAAGTTATGGATCCACTCTGGGTACAGAACTTGGAAACTGTCCTCAACTGACGCATTTGTGTTCTTCCTTCCTCCAACCATTTCCAACAGCAAGATTCCATAGCTGTAAATGTCAGATTTGTAAGACACATTACCAAAGTTCCGAGAGAAAACTTCAGGCGCAATGTAGCCCAAAGTTCCCCTGGCTGCAGTCATCGACACCGTGCTCTGATTTTTGGGACACAACTTGGCGAGTCCAAAATCAGTGATTTTTGGGACCAAAAGGTCATCGAGCAGAACATTGTGAGGATTGATGTCAAAGTGAAGAATTCTATGATCACAGCCAAGGTGGAGATACTCAATCCCTCTGCCAACACCAAGAGCAATTTGTTGCAACTTCTCCCATCCAAGGAAAACATCCTTGTTGTCCGGTGGAGCCAAGAATCTCTGCAACGACCCATTTGGATAGAAATCGTAGACAAGAGCACGGTGGAACTCTTCTGCACAGAAACCAAGGAGGCGAACAATGTTAACATGATGAATTTTCCCAATGGCTCTCACCTCATTTATGAAATCCTTCCCATCTCCCACTGTGTCTTTGAGTATCTTCACAGCAACGAGAATTTCACGGGACAGCATTCCTTTGAACACTGCTCCATGAGCTCCTTCTCCCAAACTCTCACTGAACCCATTTGTGATTCTCTTGATGTCAGCGTAAGTGAACCTTGTAGGCTTCATTGCCCGGTAATCCTCCAAGAATTTCTCTATCCGAGCCTGGTCTTCTCCTCTCTTCTCATAATAGTCATACGCATAAAACAATGCCCCGACCAGTAGCAGCAAAAGCATCAAACCAACTACTCCTGTAGGTGAAAAAATAAACCAAAATGAATAAAAATTTAAGCAAGGATCAAATACAGTTGCAAATGCGGTTGTTTAAAAGTAGCAAAACTATAACATAAATAGTCAGTGTAACAGTGCATACCTGCAGCAATATGGACAACAGTTGATGTGGGAATCCTTTTTGGTCGGCAAATGGAACATTCAGTTCCACCGTTAGTACCATTCTTCCATTTACATGTTTGGCCACGTGCTTCACAGTATCCACAGTCAGGTTTCGACCATTCCATAACTAACTTCTCCTCATAATACCGATACATCCACTCGACGGACAAAACATCTTTCAGCTTCGTGCAGGATACTAATTGGGGGTCAATATTGAGTTTACTGGAGGATAGTAGTGGCAAAATAGGGCACGACAATGAGTCACAACGGAAAAAGGAAACATTATCCTTGTCAGGAGGACCGAAAATTCCCGGGAATCGGAATGGAGAGATGGATGCGTTGCCGAGTGTAAAGAGTTGTTTGGGAAGACAATTTTGGGGATCATATATTTCAATTCGCGTAGATTTGTAATCAATATTTCTGACAAACAATTGTATTGGAATGGCAGGAAGCTCCAGCACAGGCTCATACTTTTCGGTGCATAACAGACCGAACTCATTGGGGTAGTCGGTGGTGTGATTCACGTTTTTGTTTCTGAGATAAAATGGAAATTGAATACGAACGTCGCCACATTTATCGGCGCAGTGGTTCTTGCCCGTTACAGGCTTCCCTACCAGACAAAGCAGCGTCAATAGAAGACATAGTTTCTGAAAATTAAGCATTTTGTGGTTGATTTGCAGTTTCAGTCATGGATGGGGTGCGCTTGGTGTTCTCTTGCTCTGCAGTCAATTCAATGCTTACGGGTCTAAATTTTCCATTTAAAAAGAAGAGTACAATACATGATATAATTTTACACGATAATAAAAATATTTCTAATGTATTTTTTTCTCAGTACATCATGTTAGTATTTTACATTATATCAATTATTTAAAAATATTTCTAACGTATTTATTTCTCAGTACTTCATGTTATTATTTTACGTTATATCAATTATATAAATAAGAATTTTTTTAAATAAGATGAAGATGGATAAAGAATTTTTTTCTATATTTAAAAATTTACACTAGTTTTTTAATAAGTTTAAAATTTATTTATCGGGAAACCAATGATTGAACTATTGTTAATGAAATAATATTAATAATTAAATAATATGTAAAAGGCTTAATTATCTTCCAAAGTTTATAAAATATATTTGTATTATCGTGCATTGAGTGATAGATATCATGTCGAATATTTCTTGAGAGTCTGAATAATTAGGTCCACCATGAATAATATTTTTCTTCTCTTAATAAATAGTTTGACACCCAAACATTAAAGATACATCGTCTTTAAATTGACATTTTTAAATACAAAGTATTTATTGAAGTATTTATTGGAGTATTTATTGGAGTATTGGACAACTTTTTACAAGTATCTCCTAATTTGACTAAAATCTAAAAGGTATAAACATGTGAAACTACCATGAACAAGACAGAAAGCAGAAAATGGAAAACACATTTCTAGTCCATACAAGAACAGTATTCTTAATTTTTTTCGAGTCATTTTGATTTTTCAATTTTACTATGTTAATATATAGTTACTCTTCTCTCATATTTTGAAAATGTGGTTAAGTGTGAATCATCTTAAATGCCATAAGACGTATAACATATGATTGTAACTTGAGATCTATTATGCCTTTTGATTAATCATCTCCTTAAAAGTTATACAGGTATAATAAGATAAAAAATAATAAAATTTAAAATTTAGAAACCTAAAAGACCATAATTTTTTAAGAACCAAATCATTAAAATATGTATATTCCAAAGAGTTGTAGCATAATTAAGCCAATATAAAATAATATTAATTAAATATAATATAGTAATTACTAAAACTAAACAAAGCATATTTTATAAACTTTTAACATTAAAATACACATAAAATTGTTGAGAGTTAGATTATCTTCTCTTGTCTAGAATCACTAGCCTTTCTTTTAATGGATAAATATGTTGTACTTATGAACCTTTTTATGCATATTTATGAAACTATGATATATAATTAGACATGTTAAAGGCTATCAAGTTTAAGCAAGATTATCTGATAGTTTATTTAATCCATATCAATATATGCTTGCATTATAAAAATATGTAATTACAAACTTCTTTTTATACTGAAAAAAAATACAAAGGATAGGTTTATATTGGATTAATATAGTACTCATGTCCAACATAATATCTTTTGAATGTAAAGAAATTAATTATTTCTACAACATTTAGAAAATCTTCATCATGGAAATATAAGTTATTATAAGCGAATGTGAAGTTACTATTATTTGAACATTATCTTATATGTAAAGAAGTACAACCTTTCATTCCTAGCTCTAGATGACCATCTAAGACAACATCAAGCTATAAAACAATATTTGTGATCACATTACTAAGCATAAAGCTACATCATTACTAAGATTACACCAAGCACCTATAATATTCTTAAAGCTAATATTGACCAAAATTTGAAAGAGCTCATCATTCGAAACATATATATTAAAAAAAAACATACAAGAAAAATAAAGTTTTGAGCTTCAATGCGAATTGTTGTTTGTGGAAATGTAAAATATATTCTTATTTATGTGAAGTTACTCATGCGAAAATTCTCTTTATATCTTCTCTTTAAGATTTATTTTCATTACATTTTATTATATTTGTTTATAAGCTAAAAGTGGTAGCTAAATGAATACTTGGGTTCTCAATCTCTAATGTGATTAAGAAGGGATAATGAAGAATAATTTGTATACTCATTTTGTAATCAATTTTTTTATTAATGAAACCCTTTAAGAAGTTTCTTAAAGGAGAAATAGACATATATCAAGAGTTGTGGGTGAACCAATATAAATTGTTGCGCTACCATTATTTGTAAGATAGTCTATCTATTTAAGAAAAATAGTCTTGAGCTCTATTCACTCCCCTCTTCTAGATCCATGTATCTTCAAAATAAAATATATGATAATATTTAATCTTAAGGTTCAATAGTGCATGATAGTATTCTTTAAAGAAAATAAGTATGCTAGTTCAAAGTTTTCTAGGTCACTTTAAAACAGTCTAACTAGAAGTTCAATGTCCTTTTCATGAGGGTTTTTCCCTATTTATAACTTGTTTCTCGAAGCACAAAAACCCTATTCGAGTACTGAGTACCAAACTTCCCGCAACTGACTATTCAAGTATCGAGTACACAGAAAGTAAGGTTTTGATATTCATAGAATAAGTTGTTAATATTCTAGACTCGATTTCTTATCTCATAAAAATAACGTAACACGTCATCGTCTGGTAGGTGACCAGTGTTCTCACTGTCACGTCACCTACGGGATGACCCCCTTTACTAATGTGAATATCATTCTAAGAACTAACACTTTAGAGGATGAAATTTAAGGTCAATGATTATTTCGTCTAGAGGGCAATCTATTTCACCTTGTCTAAGGTATGACATGAAAAGGTGGTCCTAGACGATTCCTAGCCCCCCAACCTCGAGACAAGTAGGCAAAGAGGCTTTTTTAGCACACGAAACAATAAAGATTGGGAGAGGAAAACTAAACAATTGCAAGAGTTCCAAAATGATAAAGAACACTTAAAGCTAAGTTAGAGAAGTGGGTCAACATCAAGCCAAGTCTAAAAAATAGAAAAAAAGAGGGTGACCTTGACCTGTCGCCTCAAAGAGCAAGAGGATAAACTGTATACTCTTACTTTCAAAAGTAAGGATCGGCAACCATCTGAGAAGTGGCAGGCTTTTATAGCTTCTAACTTCGTCGATATGTATAGTATCAAACTATTAGTTCCTTTACCTTGTTGCCACTCAATCAAGTTATGGCATGAGTTTTATAATTTGCAACTTAGTGAACATCTATTGTATGAAACTACTTGTTCAAGTGTCGTCACTCAATCGAGTGATGATGTAAGTTTTATAGCAACTTACTTAACTATAGTAACCAACACTTAGGTTGGCAATCTATGCTCTAGCCAGGAATTTTTTTATGATTTTACAGTAACCAACACTCAAGTTGGTGACCTCTGGGAAATTTGACCACATATTTTGTAGTGACCAACGTTCAAGTTGGTGACCTCTAGGAGACCCAGAATTTGGCCATGTATTTTATAGTGACCAACATTCAAGTTGGTGATCTCTGGGCGAGTCAAGAATTTTGTCATGTATTTTGTAGTGACCAATGTTTAAATCGTGACCTATAGGCCAACCAAGAATTTGTTATGTATTTTGTAGTGACTAACGATCAAGTTGTTGATCCTTGGGTGAGGCAGGAATTTGGCCTTGTATTTTGTAGTAACCATGTTCAAGTACCTGTCGGCGAGCTATGAATTTTGTTATGTATTTTGTAGTGATCAACTCTCATATTGGTAACGTCTGGGTGAGTCAATAATATGGCCATGAATTTTGTAGTAACCAATATTCAAGCTGGTGACTTCTAGGCAAGTTAACACTTTTGTTATGTATTTTGTAGTGACCAAGACTCAAGTTGGTGCCTCTAGGTGAGCCAAAAATTTGCTCATGCTTTTTTAAGTGATCAACACTCAAGTTGGTCACCTTTGGGCCATCCAGAAGTTTGGACATGTATTCTATAGTGACCAATGATCAAGTTTGTGACCTTTGAGCAAGCCAAAACTTTGCATAAATTTTTTATAGTGACAAAAATTTAAGTTGGTAACCTCTGAAAGAGCTACAAATTTTGTTATGTGTTTTGTAGTGAGGAAAACTCAAATTAGTGACTTCTAGGCAAGCCAGGAATTTGGCCATATATTTGTAATAACCAACATTCAAGTTGGTGACCTCTGGGCAAGCTGAAAATTTTTGTTATGTATTTTGTAGTGACCTGATAAGTGTTGATTTTCAGTTAATTTGTAGAGATTTTATGGCTGATTTTGTTAGTACTTAGGTTGATTTTGTTGTTAATTCAGTTTAGATTTGATTTTATTGTTTATTTTTCAAATTAATGCATTTGATTGTGGAGAGAGAAAATTTGTTGAGAATTAGGTTAAATCCAAGAAGAGGAAGAGAACAGCAGCGCTGAATTGGAAAGAGGAGCAGAAAAGAAGAACATAAGTGACTCACTTAAAGATCAGCATGTGCGAAAACCTAAATTAAGGAGGTCCACGTTACTGAGGGCGTGACTCACGAAATAACTGCTATGCGATGACCTAATTGAGGAGGCGAAAGCTATAAAAAGGACTGAGGGCGAATGTAAAAGGGATCACTTATCATCCACCACTTCTCGTCCTTGGATACTCGTTGGAGGCCACCGCCGTCATCAAGCTTATTCTTTTCTTTTTCTTTTGTAATTTCATGGCTACCATGCGTAGCTAAATATCTTACTCTTGGGATTGAATGTAAATTCTCTTCTTCAAATGCACTCTTGATCTTAGTTTGATTTCATTTAATTTAATACCTTTGTTTTATGTTTCATTCTTACTTTGATTTATTTTAGATTTCCTAATTTGACTGGGAAACATTTTTCGAAATCAGAACTAAACGTAAATGCATTGCATATATAAATTCATGAATGAATTATAGTGTGGTGACTGTTATAACAACTAATCTTAATACTGATTAAATTATTCTAGTAACTAGGGATAGAAGCTAGGTAATTTGATTTATGAAATTCAATGCTAGAGGAATCAAGTTGAAAAGGCTTTTATTTGCACAAATTGGTAATTGAAAGTAATGATATTGAATTAGGTTAAGAGTGTATGAGAAGGAGAGTATTACAATTCAATCCCAAGGCTTTTTATCATCATTAAACTTCACTTTTATTATTTGTTGAGTTTTTATCAATTTATCCAATCATTAATTAATTGTCAATTGTTCATACTACAATTTAGTAAAATTCAATTTATAATTCTCGTTCCCTATGGATACGATACTCATCCTTACTTACTATATTACTTGAAGACTCAATACACTTGCTGAAAATCCGTTATCATGACCAAAGTTTAAGTTGGTGACCTCTTAGCGAGACATAAATTTAGCTATGTATTTTGTTGTGATTATCGCTCAAGTTGGTAACCACTAGGAGAGCTGACCAACGCATAAGGCTCTACCTTTATTTTTTTTTATAATTTACAAATTGAATTTAGCTCCATTGAAACTCTCCCTCTCCGTATTGGAGCCAATATTGAACCTTCACTCTTTTGTCATCTCCCGCATGTTCTCCTAATGTCTCTATAGCACCACAAATCATGGCTTCTATGTTTTATCTCATCTAATGCTCTCATAATTCATTTGGAAATTAAAAATTCTTTCTAAATGTGAGCTCATCATTTTCAATCTTAATTTTAACATTAAAGTTTAATGATAATGTTTAACAACCAAGTTTACTATAAACATTATAATGTTTGATGATAATGTTTAACATTAAAGTAAATTATATATTATTATATAAGTAAAATTTTTTGATATATATATATATATATATATATATATATATATATATATATATAATTATGTAATATATTTATTTAACTTTTTTTTATATGATATGATATATTATTATTTTGTCTTTATAATTTAAATAATAATAATTCAATAGTTAAAATATGAGGAGGATACGCACCCTCACATGTTTGGATGACATGGATGACGAGATTTTTATTAATCATGTAATCATTCAATAAATAATAGTTACTGTAAAAGTTAAAACCATAGAATTATTAGTATAAAAAGTTAAAAATGGAATTTTATTAAGTGAAAAAGAAAACAATGAAACGGATATATTAGATAAACTAAAAGGATATACTAAAGCCTAAATATAAATAATATTCTGCACATTAAAGAGTAGTAGTCGTGTGTGTATAAAAAGTTGACTTAGAATTTTCAAGTGAACATAAGACAATGTAGTCAACTCAATGTTAAATTTCATTCGTTCAGAAAGATTAAATCCATTGAATATAAGTTATTTACTAATCTAACAGACTAAAACATAAGACTTTTATTGCTTTGTATGGGGACAAATTCCTGGGTTCTCTTGTATCTTTCCAGGAAAGTCATACCGAGTTCAGGCAACCAAAATTCAGGACAGCAACCAATACTAAATTGTTACGATTTTATTTGAGACTACAATATATGATAAAAAAAATTTAAATGAAACATGAAAAAATATATAAAATATTTATATATTTGACAAGAATATATATAACGCTTAAAAAATGCTAAACCATTTTCTTACTAAAAAACCTAGTTAGATTCATAACACAAACTCTGATTTGTAATATTATTTAACATAAAATTAAATTACTTATTTTCTTAATTTTCCACAATTTGTGAAGTGGGGTGGACTTTTCCTTTTGCGTCTTGCACCTTGCTAAGACCCTAAGAAAGATAAAGCCACCGACCATGCCTTCCGTGATTGATGATGATAATCAACACAAAACGACAATGTTTTATATATATATATTATAAACACTTGCGGAAGACTATAAGATACAGGTGTCGTGGTCCTTCCAAATTTTTAGAATTTCGTATGCAATGATATAATTAGAAAATTCTTGAATTTATTTATAACATGCGTCATTTAGTTTTAATAAATATAAACTTAAATATAATAAAGAACACGAAATATATAAACATATAAATATATAAGAGAAAAACTTAAAGATATTTTCTTATGCTTTCTCTTCTAACTTATTCCTTTTATCTTCTCTTTTACATTAAAACAATCATTCTTTCTCTCTATATATATTTTTTTACTTTTAACTATTTTGTTCCATTTCTAAAAGGAATAAATGAAAATAAAAGTTCATGGTTTCTTTTCATGTGTCACTTATTTTATTTTAATTTTGAAAAAAAAAAGAATAATTTTCTTATAGTCCACTTGATACTAAAATATTAGTTTTATAGTATATTATTTATATATGATACAAAAGTTTTTATTATTTGTTATCTTAATTTTTTTTTCACATACAAGCATGTTTGAAATACAAGCATATGAATAGTTTATATTTTTTTTTCATACTTTAACTAATTTAAGTGTTCTTATATTTTTTAGGAAAAATTCTTTTTAGAAATATAGAATGAAATATAATTGTTATATATTTTTTATAAATAATTTTTAAGTATCATTTATTTATTATATATTTCTCTTTTTAATAATTTAGTTTAAAAAGTTTTGATTTAATTATTGATGAGTTCAAGAATTTGAACGAATCAATAACAAAATATATGATTTTTTTATAATTATAATTATATTAATTTATATACTCGTTTTTTTTGTTATATTAGTGACAATAATATATATATATATATATATATATATATATATATATATTATTTTGACTATAAAAAAGTTATTGGTCAAGATTGGTATAATAGGATATTTTTGTATAAGAAGACTATTATTTGTTATAATAGTCTTGGTACAATTATTGTTTGATTAAAGATCAAATTCATCATGAATTAACATTCTGTCACTTGTACGTCTAATAGATAGTGAAAGTTATAAAAATTATCTATTTTCTACGTGATAATTCAATAAAACAAGTATTGATATACTTCATTTGTACTGTAATAGAAAAAAATAAATAAAAACTTTAATTTATTAGTATTGTTTGAATTCTCTTAATAGTTTAGATGATTGAACATATACCCTATAACTAACATCAGTATATTAAAAAAAATTAACGTCAACATGCAATCAATTAGGTTTTTAAATTTATAAATAAAAAACAAGAGGATAAAAAACTCTTTATATTAACTTTGATTTTTCTTTTAACAAACTAATGTGTGACAATTATTAAAGAATAAGCTTTGTTTGATATCCCACCTAACTTTGTAACATCAAATTAGAAAAGTGAAAAGGAAATGAAAGAAGGACATTTAATTTTAAATTCCTTCTTTTCTATGTAAAATAAAATATAATTTAAAAAAGTATAATTTTATAAAAACAAAGGAAAGAGCTGTACAGTTATTTTAAGTTGATTATATATTTTCTCAATTAATTAATTTTGATATAACAATATAGATTATCATTATTTAGTTGAGCAATGAATCATATTAATTTATTAATAATTTGAACCAGTGGTCCAGTCTAAGTTAATATTTAATTATCATTTTCTGAAATTTGAGGAGCAGAGGTAACAATGAGTGTCTTAGCTTCTGTGGTTGTCTCTGTGGCCATCATTCTTGGGCTACTGCACCAAACTTGCAGTGCCAAGCATCGCACGTCCTGTCCATCTTCTTCCTGCGGCGAAATTCGTGACATAAAATATCCATTCCGACTGAAAGGCGATCCTCGCGGTTGCGGCCTCCCCAGCTACGAATTTGATTGCGTGAATAACAGGACACTGTTTACTCTCTCTCCAGGAAAATACTATGTCAAGGAAATCGATTACAGTGGGCTGAAAATCCGGCTCAGTGATCCGGGTGTTGTGGAGGACACTTCTTGCTCTTTTCCTCGCTATTTCTTAAACAAGATGAATATTCTCTATTTACACAATGAGTATCGGCTTTTAGTTGAGTATTTTCCTCAAGAAGTAGGGTTTCTAAACTGTAGTAAACCAGTGAGTGATGATCCTCGATATGTGGAAGTGAAAAGCGGTGGTTGTGACTTCGGAGGCCATATCTACGCCATGTTTGATCCGGCATTTAGACTGATGGACCTGAAGGCCTGGTGCAGAATAAAGATTGCTACCTTTGCACACCGGAAACATGACTGGAACTTTTCCTATGTTTCCTATGCTGATATCCTCAAATCTCTGGAAGAAGGATTTTGGTTGTATTGGTTTCCACTTGTTTGTAGGGATCATTGTGGTAAGCATGAGGTTGAGTTGTGCTTCCTCAATAACACCACACCAGAAATTAAATGCAGGAGTAAATGTTATATTGCCGACCATATCTGTCCACACGGTAAGATCTTTCCCCTCCTGTTAATTTTATCATAATATAATATTTTAAAATAAAAGAGAAATTTATAGATTTTAAAAAATATTATCGTGTCAATCTTCTTTTTTAAATTTCAATGTAATTTATTTAAAATATATCAAGAAACTTATTAGTTTTATATATATATATATATAGAGAGAGAGAGAGAAAGAGAGAGAGAGAGAGAGAAATTTTTTCACGTGTACACAATTTTTTAAAAGCATTCTTAAATATAATTGTTTTTCTAAGACATCTAGTTGCTAACTTTTTATTTCTTTTCATTTGATCTGCAATTTTTTATTATGCCATGCATTGAATAACTGGAAAGGATAGATTAAAAGAAATTTAATTTTTTATTTTCTGTAACTTTCAATGAATATTTAATAATTATATAATTTTTAAAAAAAATTAAGAATACAAAACGCGATAAATATGTTTAGTTAGTATTATTAAATATAATATAATAATTACCATTTTATGTCTTTATATATTTTCACCACGTTAATATTTTTTTATTTTATTTTACTCTTCTTATTTTTATGTAAATAAGATAATATAAATTTTATTGTTTTTTTTGTTTTTTAATCTAATTATTTTCTCTTTATTATTTAGGAATTCAATCACGAATTCGTCTATTCATTAAAGGTAAGCACGCTATCCCGTGGGTCATTATTATCTTCTCAATATTTTCTCCATTCATAGGATTGTATTTATTGCTTAAAATTAATTTTTATGCTAACTTAGGATTTTGGTTCTTTTAATACTTTTATCTATGATTTTTTAATTAATTCATTTTAATTATCAAAATTTAAATATTAATTTTCGATCAGTTGTTAATTTTCTATACTTAGTTTTTTATTTTGATACAAATGAATTTTATACCTCATATGTTCATAGGTACCCACCAGAAAATAATTTAACTAATTAAAATGTAAACAAAAAAAAATATGGAAATAGAAAATAAAATCAAAACTATAAACTTTTTTAAAACAAGGAACTAAAATCATAGAAAAAAAAACCAAGACCATAGATAAAAAAAAACATAAAAAAATTGTAATTAAAACTATTTTTAGTAATTAATATGAACTACTAGTAAATAGGAATAATTTGACTAAAATGGGAGAAATTTTAAAAGTTAATTATGTGTAAGTCAATAGTAGCTTAGAAAAAAAAAACTAATTGCTTTCTTTTTTATATTTTCTCGTTCTAAAAGTAACATAGAGAAATATATTTAAGCATACTTAAGTATTTACTATATTAATATGAATTTTAAGCATTACATCCGAAAACAAACATTAAAACAAATATTATTTTAAGTTTATAAATTGTAAATTTATATATTGTCAAATTTCTTAATATTATATATATATATATATATA
>Ga0209489_101971_pt1 | contig 42244 bp, 15 predicted proteins | sample SiratrowhiteBW_FD_187527 | JGI IMG/M metagenome (GOLD analysis project Ga0209489, IMG submission 187527) | Root nodule microbial communities of legume samples collected from California, USA - Siratro white BW (SPAdes) (version 2) | ecosystem: Host-associated > Plants > Roots > Nodule | place... | reverse complement strand
CAGAGAGCAACGACAGAACGAGAGAGCATCAGAGAGCGAAAGCAATGAGAGAACGAGAAAGCATGAGAGCAATGAGAGAACGGGAGAGCATGAGAGTGAGAGAGCAATGAGAATGAGGGAGTCAAAACAGTGAGAGAATGAAAGTGGAGAAGACAGAGAGACTTTTCATTTCTAAATTTGGACCCTTTACACGTTAGTTTAAAAAAATTAATATTTTTCGCCACATCAACGGTGTCAACTGAATGTATGCCACGTGTTGGTGTTAATGTATCATTACTCTTTGAAGATAATGTCTTGTGTAGCTATAACTTCTTCCCTTGTACTTACAAAATTGAAGCCAACCACCAAGAAAAAAACCAAGAGCTACATGACAATAACAAATCTTTTTAAAAGGTCGAGTTTTTTTTCCATGATCTGTCCAACACCAACTTGCCTTAATTATAAATATCTTTCGACCCAAAAAAATAAAATTCAACAAATTTGTAATGGCAACAATTAACAAAATAAGAGTTTAACGATTACACAAGTAAAATAATTTTACAGTTAATTAATTATAAATTATTATGTGTATTCTTTTAAGGTAACTATTATAAAGAAAAATATAAGTTTAATATATATGTAGTGGTCTATAATCAATAAAATATAAAATTATTTTATAGAGATAGTGTATAATATTTTTTCATAAAATAATAATCCAAAAAAGTTAGGGTATAAAGGATCTAGCTGACAAACCGCTCAGTCCTGTTTTATAGTGGACCTTGGATACAACTAAAGATTATACTTTAAATTACATTCCAAAAGAAAAAAATAGTTTATATAAAGTAGATTTCAAATGTCAAAAGATAAGTTAAAAATGCCTCATGGGCAAGAAATATATTCTTCATTATTGATTGCTACGCATATATTTATAGTTTATTTATGATAAAGTACGATCTAATAGTGACGATAGATCCTTAAGAGCAAAATTCAATGGTTTCAGCTCAAAACTTACGTTCGATTTCATAAAATAATGGTTTAATTAGGTGCGGCGGGTTAAGTTGCATTATTGCCAAACACGGTGGCACTGGCCGTAATCTCCATCTTCTTAGAGTTGAAGGAAACTAAACGTGCTTTTCAAATAACAGTGTCACCTTCTAGATCATGATCATTGTTGCTTTATACATTCTCACAGTGGCTGCAAATATATATTAAATGCAAAAATTCCTAGGGTTAAAACTTTCCACTGATTCACACACTCAAAGTCTGCTTAAAACCCAATAATTGCAATTGCAGCTATAGTTTGTTTTTTCAATTATTTTGGTCGAAGCATCTAAATAAATCAATTAGATAAGATTTTATTGGTCTATTGGGTTATTTATTGTTAGATTTTTTTTTTTTGTCGGCACTAAGAAATATGTTAAAGATTCTAATTACATCTCAAAAATTTATAATATATAAACGAGTGACCTCAATTTACTCAATAATTTTGTAAGCTTAGTTAGATTTAAATTTCTCTTTTTCTTAATATAATATTAATATCATTTACCGTTTATTTTAAGAAAGTATTGACTTTGTGTCATTTTATTACATGATTGAAATATTCAATCCTAAATATAAGGAAATGTCCACACTAATTTGAGATAAAGACCACTAATAGATCTTCATCAGTAACATTTAAAAATCAAAATAACATTACCGTGACAACATCTCATTTTAATAAAACACTCAAATATCAGAATAAGAAAAAGAGAATAAATACATAATAAAATTCAAATTATTTTCCATATCAATAATTCGATCACCTTAATATTCATGATTACTTTCTCATGATTGATATTATCCAAAAAAAAAAAACGATTATTTCCAACACTAAAGAAAATCAAGAGAAGTTAAATTTTAGGAAGATAACATTTTTAATTAAATCAAAACTAAAAATTTATAACCAATTATAAATTTTCTATAATTTATTTATTTAAAAATTATTTATATTAATATATCAGGTCTTTTGATTTGAAAGTCATATATACTGTTATTAATAAAAATATAAGATCACATGTATATTAAACAGGGAGAGATCAACATGTTTATTAAATACCAACACAATCAACCCATAAACAAATCTATATCTGAAAAGCACTTAATATACACGTGCTAGAGTTTGTTTGTATAAGGATTTTTAATTCAACTAGCGACTACACAGGCATTGTAAATGTTTGTATTTTTGAATTTTTATAAAAATAATCTGAGTTATTGTAAATAAAAAATTATAACAAATATGATTCTGTTTTTATTTTATTTTATGTAAAATATATTGAAAAATAAGAGTTGAATGAATTTATTGGAAGAGAATTAATAGTTATACGTACTATATAAAGAGATTAAGGGTAATTTCAGAAAAAGTTACATTCTCGATAATATATTGCTGTGGATATTATCAACGATAAAAGTGCAAACATGGTTACACATGTAATGCCTTATCATGGTCTTATTTCAGTATAATTTGATTATATTTTGAGGTAATTATTTTTTTATAAAATTAAGTCATGATATATATATATATATATATATATATATATATTATTTATAACTTTTATATTATATAAAAAGCAATTTGGTTCTTAAAAAATAATCAAATCTTTATGTTTCTCTAGAAGTGACTGTTGAATTAGTAATGATATATAAACTGCTATGATAGATGTAAGTAATAGATATGAAAAATTTGGTAATCTCATTTATGTAAATTGATATTTTTTTTTTTTATTTTTATCACATATATAAGAGAAAAAGATAAATATATAAAAAATTATCTATATACAAAAAATTTATAATCAAAGAGAAATAAAAAATTAAGATGATTCACTCCACCCATTAATGATAGTTATTAAATAAAATTTAATAAAATTAAAAATATAATTTTAAAATAATTAAATAAATAAAATGAGATTAAAAATACCTTAACTAAAAAAATATAATTATAAGATTAACAAATAAATAAATTAAATAAGATTAAAGACATCTTCCTAAATAAAAATTAAATAAGTAAACAAATATAATAAAAAGTAAAAAACCACCTTATGAAATAAAGATAATCATAAAATTAACAAATAAATAAATATTTCACCCAGCAAAAATAGTTAATAGACAACTAACTTTATGGATGTTTCTTTCCCATACTTTAACTTTAATAAGTTTATACACTATAATTTTATTAGAACTTCCTTATTTCTCTTTCTTCTCTCCTCTTTCTCTCTTTCTTTCTGTTACCTTATTTATATATCTCTTAATCTTAACACACACATATATATATATATTCATCTTATGATTTATTTCTATTTATAAGTTAATTTTTCTTTTTTTATTTTTAATCTTTTGAATGATGACATGAAGAGATATTTATTCTTCCTTATCTTTTCATATAAAAAGAGATAAGTTAATTTTATCTTAATCTATTATTTTTTATAATTCTTTAAAAGTTAATAAAATATTTAAATGATTAAAAAATAATATAATATATTTAAAAAATATCTGTATTATAAATTTTGAGATCTTAAAATACTTCTCTATTTGCATTTTAAATTGTATTTTAGTTTATCTTTTATGTTTATTATAAGTAAGAGGTACTGCAAAGTAAAACTTGAATGAAATAGTTGAAAGAAAATAATTACACTCTAGATAATTTTAATTTTGGAAAAAAATTGTGTATACTAACTAAAGAATATTATTATATATATTGTTATAGATAAAAGAATCGCTTTTATTTAAAAAGGATCTCTAATATAAATTTAATTAGTAAATATCACTTCTTAACTTTAATAACACTTATGTTGTTAGTGTTTTAACATATTATTTTGCGCATTTGATGATAAACAAGAAAAAAAAAAAGACTAGGAAAGTCATTTGCGCTGATATTTAGGGGATAAAGTACTATAAAATATATGGGACAGTGGGTGCTCAATCATAACTACTATGTCAACAGAGTGACAACAAGTAACTAATTAGTTACAAACCCTAAAATTGTACTTTGCAAAAAAGTTAATCTTTTTATCTTTATTAGTAATTTTATAAACAATATCTAAACTAAATGTCATGTTAATAATTTGTATCTCTTTTAAACTCTCTTTTGTATAACATGCAAGTCAGCAAGAATCAAATTTAAACACTCATAAAATAAAATGAGTGATAATTAATCATTAATTATAAAATAAAAGAGCATTAATAGATTACACCATATCAAATTAAATGATTAAAGCATTATTCATTAGTGTAGACTTATTTTATACCCAAAAAAATATATTTAAGGAGGTACTCTTTCGTTGTAATTACTTTTTTTTGCTTACACGAAAAGTATTAAATGAAATAAAATATGTATTTTACCCAATCAAATAAAATACTTAAGTATCCTATTTATCGGAATTCTTACTTGTTTTTAACTGTCATCCTAACAAAATTTCAACTAATAAGATGATACGAGAGAAATTGTTGACACAAGAACACACAGTGAGAAAGAAAAAAAAAATAAAATATCACAGTGGGGTTGCAATTTTTTTACATGCCTGATTTTTGTTTAACATTACAAACTGTAAATAGTATAAATACATTTTTTAACATTTATTTCTAACATGTTTTTCATTGTATATTTTTTAAAATGCAAAGTTACATGAAATAAAGTAATACTAAAAGTGTATAATTATTATGGTACGATTTTATGACAGCAGTAATAATGGAAATAGAAGACCTTACGTAATTACAAGATTACGTAATTTGTTTACACATTATACGGTATTAAGTCTTAACTAATTAATTGTTTGATTATTTTTTATTTTATTAAATAAACTCTAACGTAAATTTAACTCCATAGTATAAATTAGTCCATTGAAATTTTTACAGTTTATAAATACTTTATCCGAATTATTAATTTTACTTTCCTTTTTATCGTGTGACTAGCTTCGATTATTAATAAACTCACACTAAGATGAATTAAGGAGAGTTTAGTTCTTTTGTTTGTTTTGATGTAGAAACAAATTATCAACAACAATAAAAAATAAAGTAAAATGAGTAACCATAATGAAGTTTAGTAACATTACACATATATTTTCCTGTTATTTTATTCACGCACTTACATTTCTTAATTGTTTTATAAAATAAACAACACCCTTTTTATATTATACAGTCACCTTTAGTGGTAAAAAAAATTAATATATATATATATATATATATATATATATAAATATTCCTAAAAGAAAAATGACTGTAAATGTTAACATGTTTAAACAATACTTGTATAATTTTATGAAACCTTAAAATGTGCATTAAATGCTGTTTTACTAATCGAATTTGTGTAACCCAAGAAAGATCCATCCAGATCCGGATAAAAAGAAAAAAAAGACAGAAAACTGACTTTCATTTATAAAAATAATTTAGTCAAATTAAATAAACCACATTACATCTATCCGTTATACTAGATAAGTGAATGAAATTGGTAATCTATCATATTGATGATTCACGAATTAAGATAAAAAATTATTCATAAATTTTATGTTTTAATTTTTCGTTGTACTCTCTACCCTATTAGCTTTGAACACCTTCTTCTATTTTTATTATTTATTATTATTTTATATGTTTCTTTATTTTTATGTACCACCATTTATTACAGCTCTCTTGTTCCAAGACAACACAGGTCACACACAGACCACTTATGGTTCCCCGAAACTGTGTTCCTCATCCTGGGATGAAAATATCAAATATTGTTATAACAGAAAGGCCTTTGAGGCAGTGACGTGTTACATCACATCACGTAAATATAGGTAATAAGCTCACAACAAGTTTTGTCCTTTCACCCATTCCATTGTACTGGCCCTACCACTTCCTCTCTCACACACACTCTCTCCTCATCTCTCTCCCTGCATCTTTTTTCTTCTCTTCTCTTCACTTCTCAGCTTCCGATCCAATAGCAACCCATGACGGAGGATCGGAACGTGCGAAAAACACGTGTGGTTGACGTCGTCCTCGACTGCGTCATACCCTACATCGACGACCCTAAGGACCGGGACGCCGTTTCTCAGGTGTGTCGACGCTGGTATGAGCTCGACTCCCTCACCCGGAAGCACGTCACCATCGCCCTCTGCTACACCACCACGCCGGCGCGCCTCCGCCGCCGCTTCCCGCACCTGGAGTCGCTTAAACTGAAGGGGAAGCCCCGCGCCGCAATGTTCAACCTGATTCCCGAGGATTGGGGAGGCCACGTCACCCCTTGGGTTAAGGAAATCTCGCAGTACTTCGATTGCCTGAAGAGCCTCCACTTCCGCCGCATGATTGTTACCGATTCCGATCTTCAGCTCCTCGCTCGCTCGCGAGGTCACGTGCTGCACGCTCTCAAGCTTGACAAGTGCTCCGGTTTCTCCACCGATGGACTTCTCCATATTGGTCGCCTTTGCAAGTAATTAAATTAATTCCCTTTATTATTACTACTATTACTTATGTTACTTTGCATTCTTTCCAAATTAAGCTTCCTGTAATAATAATTAATGACCAAAATATGATTTTCTGTTGCTAATCATGGAGTTACTAAACTTGGGGACAGAATTTTTTTAAACTTATCTGTAAACTGTTCCGTGTTTAGCTTTAGTTTTACGACTAATGGGTCTGTTTGAACGAAAGGGGTTAATTTATGACGGATTCTTGAAAAGTTATGTATTGATGAAATGGTTTAACAGTGACTAGCTTAGATGCCCTAACTATTATTGTGTTTAAAATAGTTTAATTTTCTTTAGAAATTAGTTATCCCTTTTTTTTTCTCTCTCCTTGCATCAAAAGAAGAGAACAGCGCTTTGCCATGTTCATGTCAAATTCAAAGGATTAATACCAAAATAGTGATGAAAAATGAAGTAATTAAATTTTAGTGACGATTGTTTCGAAATTTGCATATAAAATGTTCCGATACTGATGTTCTGTTGAAATGGTTTAGTAGTTTGAGTTTCTTTTCTTTGAATATGTTCAATTGTGTGGTCTTCTTCCTTGAGGAGTTGGATTGTTTGACCTAAGATTCGTGTGTAGTTGGACCTGTACTGCGTGTGTCGAACCAGTTTTGTTGTTGATGGTAGTTTTTATTTATTCGAATTTGCCTGATGATGGTTGTTTAGTTACTATTGAACCCTTAATGGTTAACCAGCAACGCCAAGTGTTCTTACTTGTTTTGCTAATCCTCCTGCTTTTTATTGCTGTGTTTCCCTTCCAGTTGTCTGGCAGGAAGCTGTGTTATGTCAGAGGGTAATAAATTGTGTTCTGTCGCGATATCTGTTACTGTTGACTGTTAAGGATTCCTAGATTAATGAGCCACATACCCATTATTTGAGTATACTAGCGGAAGAAAATGAGAGATAAAAAAATAAAAAAGAAAGATAAAAACAAAGGATGTAAGAGAAAATGATATGATGTGAAGCAAAATATGTTGGGAAAGAAAAGGAAATGAAAGATAAGTTGTCCTGGGGAAGAGGTAGCTGGTTTAATTTCGTTTTTGTTCCAATGTGGGTTAATAGTTTTCTATTTTTTCTAACAGTTCTTCAAATGATTAAATGGTTTGAATTTCGTTCTCCTGAAGTTTGGAATCTTCAAATTGAGTGTATTTTTTCTGGTGATTAGTCATTTATGGAGTAAGTCTAAAGAAGATGGAGTTCGTATATTGTTATGAGCAGTTTGTGCTCTGCTCTACATGGTGTTGAGGAACCTTTTGAAGTCTTTGTGCTCTTCTTCTTCTCTAAGAATATGCGTTCTTTTTTTAAGCAGAAGTATTGCCATTCTTATACTTTATGCTCCATTTAAGGGAGAAAGAATCTTATAACTTTTGACTTTTGACTTTTAATTTTTTAAAATAAAACTTACATGATAGCAGACATCTTTGTTTTTGGGGAATACATTCTAGACATATTAGAATTTTCAAGTAATTGATATGATACACCTTGTTTATTGGAAGCTAGAACTTATGCCTGCAGCTAATTAAATTTTTCTTTCTGGCAGGAATTTGAGAGTGTTGTTTCTGGAGGAAAGCTCAATTGTTGAGAACGACGGAGAATGGCTACACGAGCTTGCTTTGAATAATACAGTCCTTGAGGATCTCAATTTTTACTTGACAGACATTGCTTGTATAAGGAATCAAGATCTTGAACTTCTGGCTAAAAATTGCCCCAACTTAGTGTCAGTGAAACTTACTGATTGTGAAATACTTGATCTTGTGAACTTCTTTAAGCATGCCTCTGCTCTGGAAGAGTTTTGTGGAGGCACCTACAACGAGGAACCAGAAAATTACTCAGCTATATCATTGCCAGCAAAGTTATGTCGATTGGGTTTAACATATATTGGAAAGAATGAGTTGCCCATAGTGTTCTTGTTTGCAGGCGTACTAAAAAAATTGGATCTCCTCTATGCAATGCTGGACACGGAGGATCATTGTATCTTAATCCGAAAGTGTCCAAATCTGGAAGTCCTTGAGGTAAGTTCCCCAACTTGTACTCGTCAAGGATTTCAAATTAACTGCTCTTCCTCTTTACTCATCAATACGTTTTCCCTCCTTTTCAAAATTATTAATTTCAGAATAGATAAATCATATATTTCATAAATTTTGAAAATTTTCTTAAAGACATCCTATAATGAAATTATATCACAATACCAATATACTTTCATTTGTCTTTTGAAGGAAATATGTTAACCAGTTATAACATTGAATTTGTTAAAACACTCCTGCATGAAAAAAAAAACAAGTGTAAGGGATACAGAACATATATATAATTGTCCAAATATAAGAAATCATAATTAATTTCACTTCATATAATGATTCTAGCCCAAAATACCTTTCATTTATTTGTGATTTTCTTTCTAAGACCCTTTTTTTTTCATGGTACTAAGTTCCAAGGAATGATAATGTATGAAAAAACTTTGCTTTTAAATTGAAATTAGTAAAAATTAAATGATATCAACTAGCTTTTTTGATACAGTAATCTTAGTATGTTTTTTTTTAATATATATTTGAGTATGAAGGAGTATATATATACATCAATATTTTTGAATTTAGCAGAACTACATTTGAAACGTTTATGGTTGACACCTTCCTTTATGGACAGACGAGGAATGTAATTGGCGATAGAGGGTTAGAAGTTCTTGGTCAGTGTTGTAAGAGGCTAAAAAGGCTTAGGATTGAAAGGGGTGATGATGATCAAGGAATGGAGGATGAAGAAGGAACTGTGTCCCATAGAGGGCTAATAGCCTTGTCACAGGGCTGTTCAGAGCTTGAATACATGGCAGTTTACGTGTCGGATATTACAAATGCATCTCTGGAACATATTGGAAGTCACTTGAAAAAGCTATGCGATTTTCGCCTAGTGTTACTTGATCATGAAAAGAAAATAACTGATTTGCCACTTGACAACGGAGTGAGGGCTCTTCTGAGGGGCTGTGAGAAGCTGAGAAGATTTGCTCTATATCTGAGGCGTGGGGGGCTGACTGATGTTGGTCTTGGTTACATAGGACAGTACAGTACAAATGTTAGATGGATGCTGCTGGGTTATGTGGGGGAGTCTGATGCAGGGCTTTTGGAATTCTCAAAGGGCTGTCCTAGTCTTCAGAAACTTGAAATGAGAGGGTGTTCTTTCTTCAGTGAGCGTGCACTTGCTGTGGCTGCAACAAGATTAACTTCTCTAAGGTACTTGTGGGTGCAAGGTTATGGAGCATCTCCATCTGGGCGTGATCTTTTGGCAATGGCTCGCCCCTTTTGGAACATTGAGTTGATTCCTTCTAGAAAGGTGCCTATGAGTAACCATCAGGATGAGACTGTAGTTGTAGAGCATCCAGCTCATATTCTTGCATATTATTCTCTTGCAGGGCAGAGATCAGATTTTCCAGATACTGTTGTGCCTCTGGACGCTACCACGCGTGTTGTTGATGCCTAGAGTTATGTATATATCGTTTTTCTTTTCTTTTACTTCTTCTCCACTTTCATGTGGCTTCAATCTATGTTCCTGCTCTATTTCTAGTTCATTTTAGACCATTACTCCTGTAATAAGCCTGTTTTGATTCAGAAACGCTTCCCCTAACGCAATTGGTCCCTTTAAAACTAAACATTCTGAATTTTTGTGAATAAAAAGCCAGAGTAGTTCTTTTTTTTCTATTCATTCATATTTTCCCATCAAACTACATGTTAGATCTGCATTCTTTAGCTCACTATCATGATTCATGACCTTGTTTTGCTACATCAACTTTAGCCCAACACCAGAGATAAAGAAAACACAGAGAAAGATAAACATTAATTTGACATGGACCACAAGAAAACTAAAAGAAAATCAATCCTTTTTCTTCCCAAAACTATTTAGTTATAATGTTTTGGCTGGTGTCACAATCTCGTCATCACCATTTGGCATTTACAATTGACACATTTGTCATTTTGTCGAAGGTAGTGTCGTCATTGAACGATGCTCGTTCATTCTTATCTCCAAAGTCCACGTCAGTTATACAAAATGTCATGAGATGATAATGTTATTAAAAAACTGTCCTTGGTAACGTGGTGTATATGATCCTCTGGACTGGAGTTCACCAAGATACTGTACGAGGTGCAGTTGCCAGTCTCATTCACCCATTTTTATTGAGATAATCTTTACATTTTTTTACATTGTATTAAAATATTTTTCAATATTGATTTCTGACTTTTTACTTTTTTTTAAGTAAAAATATTTTTTGAACTAAGAAATGTTTGTAAAATATTTTGGGATAAAAAAAATCCAAATTTACCCATATTAATATTCTATTTCTACTGGTGGTAGTGCCAAAGGAAGAAAAAGAAATTTTCCTGAAGTATTTTCTTATCCATGTTTATATAAATTACATTTTTTTCCTCGCCGAAAAATTGAGTTTTATTTTTCTTTTTATTCTAACCAAAATATACCGAGACATTAATAGTATTTGAAGGATTACTAACTTAATATACAAGAATGTATATAAGAATGAATAAAGATTCAAAAATCCAACTTAAGTTTCATGCAAGCAGAGAATCATCACAGATGCATTTTTACAACATTAATAGATTAAACCTTAACCTACACTCATACTCAAAACAGAAAGAAAAAACAGTTAGCTTAAGATATTAAAGAACTCGAATCTGCACCAAAGATTAACGATCAAACTAAAATACTAGGAAACTGAGCTCACAAAGATACTATCTGATAATAACTCAGAGGCCACATGCAAGCTCATAAGATAGAGGAAAACGAAAACCTAAAAATAGCTCTAAAGGAAGAGTGCAGAAGACGAACTTACTTTAACGGAGATTCTGATCGGGTAGACTTGTTCTATTCTCCATAACGAGTCCAACAGTGAGCTAGAGAAACTGATGAGAGACTTAGAAAAAAGTCAGAGGAAGAAGAGAGTTAGGGGTTTTAAAGAGATGACGGCTCAAGTGGAGATGAGACTTGACTATTAACTTTTTCTATAAATAAGCATGTTCAGTTTAATAATATAATAATCAAGTTTTCATTCCACTTCTATATTTTTACTCAAATAACTGTTTTCTCTAGCTTGTTACAATTTTACTTTAATATTTAAGTTGTTTATAAGAAACTTTATATTTTATTACAGGTCATTGATTTTTTTTTTATTTTATTCCATTAACTATTTTACTAATTTCATTAATTATTATCTAAATTTGATTACTCTTTTTTGAAACTACTTGAATTAGAGTTATATGAAGCATGTACATTTGTGATTATAATTAATTTTTAATAATGAATAAATTTATTTAATTATAAGGGATATTATCAACAAATTTTAAATTATATATGCAATTGTCTTTTAAAATATAATCTTATACTTTTTCTAATAATAATAAAAGAAATCATCATATCGGTCTAATTAACATCTAAATTAAGAACTGATTTTTGATCTATTAAGACAAATTTAGTACACCCAAGATGCATTTTCTCATCTAATTCTTTATTATCACATCTGTCTTATCTTTAATTATTTGTAAAATTTTTAAAACAATTTTCTCATGTTGAGATTTTTTAATAAGTGTTTGAGATTATATATTTAAAAGTAATTTGATAGACTTAACAATTTTATTAAAATAAGTTATGATAAATCTAACTTAATTTTAGAAAACTGAGTTATAAAATGATATTTATAGCTACTTATATATTATTAAAAAATATTATTTAAGCATCAATATTAGATCTCTAAACAAAGATATTTTGATTGTTAGCTGTAAATTAACAAGGAATAATATCACTGTTATTTCTTTTTGTGACACATGTTTTAATTGATATTATGGGAAATGATTCCCTGGAATTAAATTTCACACCACTTTTTCATGAATCATTGGCTAAAATAGTATTCTCATTTATTGTTTAAAGTACATTAATCTGTATTCCATGGCCCAAACTATACTTACCTTAGTTAGTATGTTCTTCTAGAACCCACAAAAAAAACTTTTATTTTAATGATCCAGTAAAACTTATATTGTAAAAGAAATTATGCAAAGAAACAACTTTAGTTAAAACAAGTAAAGATTATTCTTACTGCATCATTAAATTGGATAAAGAAAAAAAAATACTGCATCATTAAATTATAAGGAATAACACTGCAGTCAAGCGGTGTAGCTTAATTAAATATAACGTGCAACTTTTTTTTTTTTCAGATCCAAACACTGTTGAATTCATAACTACAAAAGAAAAAGAAAAACACTGCAAGTGTCAAATTTTCGTCAGGGAAAGAAAACTATTTAATATACAGCAGATGATAAATAAGCATATTCTTTTCACAAAATGTCATCACATGTAAAAGTGCAATTGCATTAACTAGTGGATCACTGGAAAATAAAGCTAAAGCCAATTCTATTCTATAAATGCTACTGCTGCAGATTTTTGTAGAGAATTCTAGTGCAGCAGCTCAAGCTCTTTTTTTAGTTATAGCTATAATATACTATATTCACAATCTCCAAATTTTGTCCTTTCAACCATTAAAACAATATCAAATTTAGGAAATAACTATTATTGCTTAATCCAGCTATATATATATATATATATATATATATATATATATATATATATATATATATATATATAGTTTTTTAACTTGATAAATATATTAGCCAAGAACTATGGGCATATGTGAAAAGGAGAATGTATATTGTGGGCCAAAACAAAGTGTGAAAAAGAGATCTTTTTGCATGGTGATAGGTAAGGGGGATGCATCTTTGTTGCAAAGTTGAGTCCAATAAAGTTGCCCAAAGTAAAAAGATTTGTCCCAAATCTTTTGAGTGATCAAAAGAACGACAAAGAGATAACTCGTACGTTTTTATCTTTCTATTAATTCGATGAAAACAAAGTAAGATTTGTGAGTCTCACTGTAGTGTTATTATTTTAGATATATATATATATATATATATATATATATATATATATATATTTAAATTTTGTTTTAATATAAAGATTTTATAAATTTATACTTTAGTAACTTTTTGTTGTTGAGTTTTTTAAAATTTATAGGACAATTTTTTTTTATGTTACATTAGCGTTTTTTTATAAAAATATCTAATAAAATATAGATTTTAAACTTATAATCCTAATTATAACTAATTTATTAGACATGCCTTTAATATACTTGAAAGCATTTGTCCTAGTAGATTTAGTTTAATCAGGAACCATTTAAGTGATTTGTATAGAATAAATTGAAAGTCTGTTGTTATAATGTTACATATTTTGAGATAGAGACAATCCATGTAATTTCTCCCCACCCCTCCGAGAAATTATTAGGTGCCTCTGAACTATAACTTGATTTATTATCAGTCCTTCAAGTCACAGATATTTAAATTTAGAATTAAATAATTAATAACATTTTTTATTAAGTATCACATTATTTAAGTGATAGAAATTTCTGGCAAATATATCAAATTCACAAACATGGTATTCGTTGCCAAGAGCATTCAAACAGTAATTGATATTTAAAATGAGATTAACAGTGAAAATTAAGCAAAGCAGAATTGAGATATTAAGATTACAATATACACAGAGAAAAGAAATAGCTGCGTATAGGGGAGAAATCTGCTCTTCATAAAATTGTATTATTGAAAGAGAAATTGCGCTCTACCTCAAACAGTATAAAAGTGAGTGTTCTATTTTTATTATATTGATTATTCTTTTAATTATTCAAATTTTAATTCCTTGAACTTAATTATAATATCAATTTAATTATAATCAAATAATCATATTAACATATCACATATTTAAAAATGCATTATTAGAACTAATGTGCTGCTCACATAAATTTTGTAAGGTTGAAACTCGAATTTAAGTCCTTTTTTTTATTTTCTTTTTTATCTTTTCCTCTTTCTGTTTTATCCTTCAAATAAAGAAAATTGCATGGGTCTTTCTCTTTTCTCTCCTTTTCTCCTTACTCCCTTAAGTTAATTTTTATATTTTACTATATTTTACCTCTACATGATAACAAATAAAGAATACTTTTGTTTTATTGGACTATAAAATTAAGTAAGTTCTATTTTGTTATGCGAAAAATAGTTCTATGTGTAAATAATTTAATTTAATAAGCTAAATTTTCTTATTTTAATGTTAAGTTTTTTGTGTTTAAGGTTGTTGTTTAGAATCTTAAGTTTCAGGAATTTTGACTTTCATACGAAATATTAAACAAATTTTAAAATTTTATTAAAAAATGAAATTTATTGGAAATTTAATCTCATGTAAAAATAATGTCAAATTATAAAAATATAAGTGAGACCTTTTTTTCTTAAGTCATCATGTGATGTTGAGTTAGATTCGAATTTTACTATTTTAATATAATATTAAAATTATTAAGAATTTATCTTAGTTGAGATTTGTGTTATTTTCTATCAAGTCTCTTTAATTCTCATACTAGATGTCCTCAAGGTAAATATATAATATCTTTAATAAAAGAAGATATATTAAAGATCTCACATCAATTAAAAATAAAATAAAATTACAATATATAAGTTAACAAATATTTACTTTATTAAAATGAATTTGTAAAGTTAAGTTAAATTTAAATTTTATTGAATTAAATTAAGTACAAACTATTAATTATGTGTTAATATATGATGATGAAAGTTTATTAACAGTGAAATTGATATTTGATAAGTATTTTAAATGTTAAATTGGCAACTTAAATGTTAAATAAGTAAAACTTTATTAATTTCACATAAGTATTAAACATAAAAAATAACTAAATACAAATTTGAATAAACATTTCAAACTTCTATATGAATTTAGATTTTATTATATTCACTATTTTGACTGGTAAAAGTTTATTTTCAATAATGAAAACATTAAGAAATGTTTCCTGCCTTTTACTTATGAAAATTTTAAATCTTTTTCTAGGTACCAAAAGTTAGGTCAATCTATACTTTTATTTATAATAGAAACTCCATTAATCATAAGTAGTTGAAATTTTGGGTCTAACACCTCACATTTAAAAAAAAAAACAATAAAAAATAATTTTCACTTAAGCAAGATAATTAAGTATGCCTACTCTCATATTCATTCCAAGCTTAAGTGAGTCTACACTTTTTTAGATGGATTTTTTTCTTCTTTTCGCTGAAGTGAGTAATAAGCTTATCTCAAACTAGAGTTTCTATTTATATAATACGCTAAATTGAATCATTCACTGGACTCATAAAAGTAGTCTTTTTTATTTTAATTTCTAAATAAGGCTTAAATAAGTTTCCGTGTCTGATATATAATAAATTTTTGTTTTAAATACCAAATAATTTTTTTTTTCAAATTGAGTATCTAATAAATTATTAAAATTGTGTCTAAATCCTTTCTCAGCAACATTTATTTATATTTCATTTCTATCATGATGTTGAGTATTTCAACTAATTCCTGAAAAAATTTAGATGTTTTTTCCTTACCTTATTTTTTTTTTATCAAAATAACTTATATGTTTTCCGTATGATAATATATATTATTAGTACAAGTAAAAAAAAAATTATGACCCTTCAACATTGTAGATAATTTTTCAACCTAAAAAACATGTAGATGATAAGGTTGACATATAGACTTAAACGTAAATGTTTAATTGATTAAGTATTTAATTTGAAAAATAATATTAAATACTCAAAACAAAAATGGATTATATATCAAAAGCCGAAACTTATTTCCAGGCCTAGGAAAAGTATATCAGGCCAACGTACAGCACGTACCTAAAGTTGGCTTATGCCTTTGTTCCTCTTAAGAGAAAACAAAAATCCGCATAATGCACGAGACTATAATATGTTATTGGGTTCCAAGTATCAAAACAAAGCATGATTGTTCTAGTGACTAGTAAAAGAAGAAAAAATGCTGGCACGACAGTATTGCCACCACAAAAAGGTGTTTTTTTGCTGAAAATCGAAATTAAGAAAAGATGACTATGATAGTGTGAGCCACATTGGCATTCCTACGTGAACCTGCCTGTATTCTGACCCAATGAACATGGGATTGTAGTTAAGTGGAATGCAAACTCAGATCCTACTACCAACGTGATGCTGATGATCAAATCTGGTCAACTTGCCCATATTGCTCTCTCAGAAAGCATATGATTGGTGATGTTGGAAAGTGTCTAAAGACATAAAGCTTACTATATCATCAGAATCTACACCCAAAATTTCAATCTCAAGTGCTCAAGTGAGTCAGCCAAATCAGCAAGTAAATTGGCTACCTACCAAAATATACTATTACGAGCTATGTTTATGAAGGTACATTTTACATAAGTTTTTATAATCTAATAAGTCCATTATTTTGACTTGGGATTAATATTTTTATATTTTGGCAAATGGGACACAGGTCAGAGTTGAAAACTATCAGCAGCTTACAGATTGGCCTCGGGTTTTGAGGACAGAACATTGATACCCTTATGTGCTTTAATTTGTAGCTTATGAAAGGCTTCCAAAATAAATTGCATTGTAAAACCTTGATATTTACGTAAGTGTGATTCAATAAACATTGTCCCGTTGCCCGAGACTTAGAATACCTGAATGGTGCAGATTGAGTCTATACAAACAAATAGACATGCTTATTGCCTAACTATGAGATAAAAAAGAAAACTTGAAAAGGGTTCATTCCAAAACAGTTCAAGGAATGAAACATTATTTATGTTCTTAGTTCATATACTGTGTTCATGCAGGGCTATGATCAATGTAGCAGGACTGGTATGTTGTTCATAACATGATCAGAGCGGGCATTACAGTGCATGAATACCGAAAATAGCTTCCTTGTTGAAGTCTCTAGGAGCTGTCCTGGAACCTGGATTTTTAAGCTTGGCATAAGTCTCATGAAAAGCACATTCATAGAAATCCTGAGTCTTGGGAGATACGGTGCCAGATGAAGGTGACATCAACATATCATAATTTGGGTTGAAAACCATAAGTGAACCAATATTGTTGTGGCGGTTAATCGATTCAAGTTGTACTTTTGTCATGCTATTCAGGTTCAGTTTCTCTGAGGGCATGTGTGATTCATTGAACTTCTCTTGGTCTGATGTAAGATTAACAATGGTGATATCATGGATACTAGGCCTTCTCTTATTGTCTCTCCCTCCAGAAAGCTTTTGCCTTATGTAATACTTTTGAGCATGGCTTGCCACTTGGGTGGGAGTCTTTGTGACCACAAATTTGCGAGAAATATTTCTCCAGTCCCCTTTACCATACTTTAAAAGTCCCATCAGAAAACGTCTGAAATTCAACACCCAACAATCAGTGTCAAGCACAGGAACCAAAAATGATAGAGATTAAAACTGCATAAAGAGTACCAATTTAACCAAAAATTAAACACACTATATCTTCATGCTCTTCCCTAAACCAATGTAAAACATTAAAAAGAAAGAGAAAATGATGAAACTGACCTGTGTTCCTCTTCTGTCCAAGGGACCCCTTTCTTCCTCTCGTGATCAGAACTCCTGACAGTTGCAGGCTTCTTTCTGCATGCATCGTAACATTGGTTGTCAGCCATCTCCAATGAGAAACAAGAGGTAAGATATCCAGGATCTGGAATCCTCCCTGCTTCTATTTCACTAACATCTTCTTCCAATTCCCTGTAGTGTTTGATCACATCATGGACAGTTTTTCCAGGGAGCATGGCTGCAACTCTCAGCCATCTGTCTGGAGTATCCTTATCATATATGGCAAGGGCACTTTCAAACTTCTTATTCTCTTCCGTCGTCCATTCTGTGTGCTGACTCTCTTGAACAAACCAATTTGAATTTGGCAGAAAACAAGTTGGATGTGGGGTCTCGAATTCCATACCTTACAACAAATTCCCCTATACAAGAAACTAGAAAGATATGAACGACAACAACAAAAAAGAACTTTGATTCAAGGAGCATGATATTAACAATCCTTCAAGTGTAGTCAAGACTCTACTTTGAGTGAGAGCATAAATTAAAGAATCTACAAGAATTGAACTTGTACACTTTAGAATCGAGGAGAATTTTGAAAAAATTATGACATACCTGGAAACGAGACCGTAGTAGAATGATGGCAGAAAAGAATGTTAAATCCAACAGCAAGTTGATGAAGAAAGTGAAAGTGAAGTCCCAAATTAGACAAGAAAGATTCTTTACAATTAGGAAAGGAAAACCAGAAGAAGGTGTTTCCTTTTGTTATTTCTTCCTGGTGAAGCAACTCCTAAAGCAAATGCAGATAACACTAACAAAGTGAAAAACTAGAACAATGGAGGTCAGTGATTTTCAAAGGTTGAGACTTGCATCTGTTGGGAATTCTTGCTATGGGGTGTGTTCACAAGAGACAAGAAGCAAGAAATGGTGTGAGAGAAATGGCTTGGGATAAATGTAATGCTACCAATTAGAACTGGTCACAAAATTCAGTACTCTTTTATAAGCTTAAAAGAAATAACATTTTTTTTTTAAAAAAAGAAAACTTCCAAGGAAAGAGGACTTACCATTGCACTCCCTCAGTTACATTTCACTGTTATACTTGAGAGAATTAATAAATACAATTAATATTTTTAATAAAATAATTATATAATCTTCTATTTATCTATTTCTCTTTTTGTCCCATGTAATAAATATGTGCAAATTATTTCAATATTAAAATACACATAAAAATATAATTAATAAAAAAATTAAGTAATATGATCATCAATTTTACAAATAATGAATAAATACATAAAAATAAAATTTCTACAAAAATCCAACATTTAAAAAAGGGGGAAATTTTAAAGGCATGGTATTTGTCCATAATTTCCTAATAATCTCAAATTTTGTTTCAAAATGCAGTTAGAGAAACTTAACTTCTTACAATCGATTAGAGGACACTGATAATTATAGAAAAAAAGTATTAAAAATAATTTTAATTTAATGTGATCTGAATTTTTGTTACGTAGTGAATGTTCAGGAAACATGTCTGTTTTAACATTCCACTTACTTTTAATAATGATTGGAATTCTTTGATTGATTTTTCGACAATACTTTCCATTGTGAGTTGAAACTGAAACAGGTAAATAACTGGCTATACTCTTCCGTATACTGCAATGAGATCTTGCATGACACTGAGTTAATGTCCTCTGTGAATATTTGATGAAAGTTTGGGGAAAGTGCACGATAGTTATCTATGCCGTAACTCATTTTACATTGAACTCTAGTTTTTATATTTTTTTATTTTTTTATGGAATACCTGTGTAAGTATGTTCTAGTGTTTGTTCTTGAATTTTAGAAAATAAAATGTGAACCAGTGACTTGACTTATTCTTTACATCTTATGTTACTTTTTAAAATAAGTTTTGAAGTTGATGTTTGATTTGATGAAATGATCAAGTTATTTGAAATGCTTCAAAACTTGAGGATTGAGTGATTTCTCTGTAAGATACAAATGAATGATCCAATTATTTCAACTTATGTCTTACTATTAGAGTTGGGGAACCTTGCAGCAATAAACTGTGGCAGAAATAACTGATGGGGAGGCTTTAATTTCAAGTGTTTTGCTTCCATTTGGCAGGAATGAATGTGTGGTCAGTCATTTGCTTAATTATTCTTTATCATGCTTGGTAAAGGTCTACTGTTTCGGAATAGTCTTTTATACGTGTCATAGGTTTGATTTTAACTGTCATTAGGATTTTGTTTTCCTTCTAGGAATGATGAAAAATTAGAGTGTTTTCATTGGGATAAGACCTTGTTCAGCTGTTTTTAGAGTATAGTCAGTCTCTTGGTAAGATAATATGAACAAGCTTTTAGGCTGTAAGAGACACTCCCTGAACAAAGAATGCATTGGACATATGTCCACCAGATGCATAAAAAAGTATCACTTAAATCTTCGCAATGTCTATTAAATCCTACCTTGTAAAGTATAGACCAGTCTGTTCATTCTGTGGAAAAATTGGACATATCATGTTCAAGTGCATTCATAGAAGAAACAGATTCTAGAACTAGTAAAAAATATCCAAAAAGATACGAGTAACTAAATTAACATAATTCCTTTTGCAGATGTTAGGACAAAGGAAACTCTCTTGCTGGGATTTGGATTGTTGATGCTCACAATATGAGGAAGAAAGGTTTCTATTTCCTTACCTCGAACTTAGCCTTTATGTACAAATTATAAGCAGGTAATATTATTCTATCATAATTTGCAAAATGATTTCATCGTTTTTCATTTACATTTTGTCTATAATCTTATTCCATAAACCCTTTGAAGTATTATAAGCACGTTGTTTTCTACTGAAGGCAGTTGTTTTTGATGTAGTTTTTTTACTTTTGTCCAGATCTAATCAGTCATACCAGCACAAAATTAACTGTTATAGTGATAAACAGGAAATATATGAGCAAAATGCAGGTACTTGTCTGAAGATAGCATATATCTTTCTCTAGAAGCAGATAAAATTGATAATGAATTGTTGGTTTAACAGATTAAGCAGCTGCTCCAACAGCCACACCACCCTTGAGCCTGGATTTACCGTATAGTGTTTCTTCAAACCGGATGATCTCATTCTTGGATCCATAAGCAACTTGAGTTCTCTCATCAATGTTATTGATGACTTTGTCCAGCACAGACTGATGGCCATCACTGCTGTAACCTCCAGCGTTTTCAATCAACAGCCCCAAGGGAGCTACCTCAAACAACAGTCTCAGCTTGGCTTTGGCCGATGGTGATGCCACATTGGTGAAGATGCCTTTTTCTTTTACAATAATCTGCAGACAGATGAAATTTTGAAAGCACGTGGATTATTATACTAGGTTGTCTGAGCTTCACAGAACATCCATGTCTCAGAAAGAATATAAAAAACAAGAACCTGGTTCACATCCGGCACCATTCCTCCTGTGTATCTCAATGTGTATTTTTCATTGACGTAGTAGTCGATCAACTATAGGATAACAAAGAAAGCTGTGAGTAATAATATTACACATCATTCTAACACTAAAATCGTACTTTGCTAGTACGAGAATACAGGTAGACCTTAGCATAATCGAGGTTGTCAGAGGTGGCTCTCAAATTTCCTGGAGAGAACAGTTTTCCCTCACCAATTTCTGTGGTCTCTTTGACATGCTGCCATTTTCCTGAAATATGAAATACACATTAGAGATTTTCGTCATGTGATAAAGTTTGTCTAAAATGAGCAAGCGAAGATGTATAGCTGAAAGTTCATTGTGATATCTGACCTTCATCAAGCAGAAGAAATTCATGGGTGCCAGGGAAGCCTTTTATAGCAAGCACATATGTGGTTCTAGGACCCATAACTCCCATGGCTGCTGCAACTTGATCTCTTCCAGTGACCCCGGTCAACTTATCTCCCGGCCACACACCAAAAATGGTGCCCACTGTGAAATTTGTGTCCACAATGCTGGAGCCGTCAAGGGGATCAAATGCAACACTAAATCCACCTGTTTGTTGCATATTCACACAAATGCATCACCTCAAAAGTTACATTTTGTAATAGAGGCAGGCCTCAATTCAATTGCCAGTTTAACAGAATTATTATGGCAGACCTTCAACTGGACCTCCCATGTCCTTCAGCTCCGGTTCTTCTTCAGAGCAAGCATACTTGCAGAAATGGGAGTAATTCAAGGCCTTTACAATACAACATTGAAGACGTCACTTTCATTGCACGTTGAAAATAAGACATCAATTTATGAATTTAAACTTCTTTTTAAACTATTATTTAACTAAAAAATCCCATGAGCTCAGATCTATATAAGATAAAAGTTCATCACCTGTCCTGGTCATAACAGAACAGAGTGTTCCTAATATATCATTTGAACTGGTTTTCATGCAATGAACTTCGGAAAAATAAAATTGTCGTTGAAAAGTTTTACCCCACTATGACAGATAACAATTGATAATTAAAGTACTTTTTCTCTTACTAAGAATACTACTACTATTCATGAGAAATTATTCTTGCATATTACTATATCATTTCATAATCTTGAACAAGAGCCACACGTTTGAGTTCCTTTTGTTGCAACTATAACTGTGGAGAAAAATGTTGCACAGGAATGAGTATGTTGATTGTTTAATTAGGAAGAAACTTATTGCAAAAGTACTGGTCTAACCTCAAAAAGGAGCTGGTTAGCAAGCAAATCCACTGCAAGCTGCTCGTCCCCAAAAGAATTAACGCACTGCGTTCCACCACAAGAAGCCGTCTTCACTTTGAAGGAAATTGTTCTTAATGCCTCTCCCATGGACACCAACAACCTGATCAGCCCCTTATCCGGTGTTGCTTTTGTGAGGAATTCTTCCTACAATGCACAAACACCAACATCAGTTTATTTCACGTGCGTGCATGTGAACAAAAATACCAAAAAGTTTTTGAGTTTGACACAACACATTCAGCAAGTGCTTAGCTATATAGACTAGGATATGAACTTTGTCCTGCGTAAGTAACTCACCAGACTGTCACCAATTTCACATCTGGTCACGAGTGAAGTACCCTTTGTCTTTGAAACCTTCAGCGTTGATTTGGATGTCACCCTTAGCGGTTCTCCAAAGAAAGAGCTTGATTTCAGATTCTATCATTGCAAACAAGTTCATTTTAAGCATCTATATTATTTCCTTCAATGTGGTGTCTTGAAATCTCATATAAAGAGTTTAGTTGTACAAAGAAAGAAAAAGCTGCATGCTTGGCATATAGCACTTTCAAAGTATAATTCAAAAGCATACCCTGAAGCCAAAAGATGGAGAGATGGAGGGTGGAGAGTGCTTGGAAGAAACAGTAGGCAAGAAAGGCCCGCGGTTGTAGCATGCTATGCCAGTTTCCATGGCTGCAAAAGAAGGTCCAAAGGTTAAGGATGTTGTGTTATTTTATGTTATTGCATTGATTGATAGATAGATAGTGAGACTAAGAAGGGAGAGGAGGGGATAGCAATTTTAGATATGTGGCTAACTATGTGTGTAGTGCCACGTGGCAGGTGCTGAGTAGATAGGCTAATGAAACTGCATTTTGGTATGAATATTTAGCATCGCATGTATTTATGTGGTTGTGGTCTGGTCCTATATAAAAGAGATATGGTGGGGGAGATGCTATAGCTACCACTGTTTGTTCTGCATGTGTGTGCTGTGTTGGTTCATATTTCACTGGTTATACCATAACTGAAGTTAATTATCAGATGCACTTTATTTTAGACAAAGCTGAAAAAAAGCATCAATCTTGAACAATGGCATGGAAAAAAGAGACATTTACCTTAGAAATCTCAAATCTAATGAAGATGTTACAAAATTCTAGCTTTTTGGATTCTAAAATAAAATTAAGATGATAAAAACTTGCTAATTTAGACAGAACAGGGAATGGGGTTCTTAGTCTTTCAAAAGAATGAAAAACCATATAATTTCTATACAAAATTTGAATAAATTCTTTTTTATTCATTCAATTAATCACGATTAGGGGTTTAAGTTAGTATGATTTAGCAATGAAAATAGTTCAGATTAAAATTAAGAATTTATTTAGGGTAATGGAATATGTAAGGCAAATTTAATCTAAACACAAGTTTTATGTTAAAAAAATAAAAATAAACCAAAAAAAAATGTTTACAAAATTTGAATTAGTTCTTTTATATATTTTTCAATTAATCAGGATTAGTACGGGATAAATGCTTGTAAAGCATTAAAATATATTGATTTTGTAACCTAGCGTTTCCCTGCTAAGTCCAGATGTGAAAATGTATTAAGTGTCTCCCATGAACTTATACTCAAGTATATTTTATTCATTATTTTTTTTAAGGAAAAGGTTTATTTGGTTAGACAAGTTGGGTTCAAGTGGAGTAGTCTTCTCATTATATATAATATACATATTTCAAAAAAACATTAAGTGGAGTAATTTTTAATAATTTTCGTATGTACTACATTTTATTTATTTAACCATTGAATATTTTAATAATTATACATACTAAAATTTTAATTAAATCCAATATTTGTAATTAGACAATCATATACTCAACGTTTACTTATATTTTAAAAAATATGTTATATGTTAAAGTAAATTTATTGGGAAAAGATATTCAAACTTCTAGAATTTTATTTCATTCAAACAAAAAGATACTTTACATTATATTACTTTATTATTATTATGGAAAATATCCTTCAAAATATGTGGGATCCCCTTAATTTGATTATCACGCCATTTGGATTTTATTGTACTTTTATGACAAATAAATTATTTTCAAAACAATAAAATTATATAACTTTTTTTACGTGAGTTTTTTGCCTTGTGATTTTTTTGTCCCGGTTCATATGGGTCAGGGCCAAATCCTATGGGTTGGGCCAAATTGACATATCTAAAATTAAGAGAAATTAGGACAAATCAACTACACATCAGTATTTTTTTTTTTTCAACTCTCATATATTCTCTTCATGTAGAGAATTTGTTCAATTACTTCCTATAATTTCTGTATTAGTAACGTACAATATAAATAAATACCATAATTAGAAATATGAAAAATTATATTATGAAATATAAAATAAGTTCTTTAACATTGGTGAAGGACGAACTCTTGTTTTTTTTTTTCTCTATATTATATAGGAAAAAAACATATTTTATCATACAATGGAGATGAAGTTCGAAAATTCGCCTTCCAAATGATTATTGCCTTAACAGTAATAGAACAATTGGATGTTTGTAGGTTCTGAGATATTAATTTGATTTGTGAAATATATCTTTTCAATTAAAAATTAATTAAATATATCTAAATTTATAAAATACTTAAAACCTAATGAATAATAAAAATATATTTCTAGCAACTATATTAGATATATTAGAATAATATATTTTATTCCTTATTTTCCTCGTATTTCTAAATTTAATCATTATAATTTAACAAGTTTTAGTTATTTTTAATTTATTTGAAGATTAGATAAAATAAATAAATAAATACATTATGCAACTTCATGCTTCCCGGTTCACACATGAAAGAAACATCATGAAGGTAAAAACAAAAACAAAGGAAAGACACAACAAAAGTAAAGGAAGCTTCCTTCCGCGTCCGTTAACTTCCGGATTCATACATTAAAATGTTAATAAAACAAGTTTAAGCTGCAGAGTACGGTGACTAACACAGAAGCGGCGAATATCCTTGCTCCCATGTCCATGGCAACGCATTTCTTTTAGCATTCTTAATGAAAATATATACACTTTTTTGGAAAGATTATTGTTTTGGCAGAGTGATGTCTTTCTCAGGTCCTTTTCTCATATAATCTCATCTTGTTCTGAAAGTTTGAAAATATTTTTTAAGTTTGTTTTTTTTTTTCAAGAAAACAGCAAAGTGCAAAGCTGGGACCTTTTTGATTTGATATCATGAACGATGAGAAAATGAATTCTTGTTAAATTATAGGCAATCCCTTTGGCCCTTGGAAGCAAAGTGCAAAGAGGAGGTGTTACTTGAACTGGATTATAGGTTCATGTTAGCTTACAGTTTGGACTTCGAAGCTATGTCTGCATATGCTCATCAAATACAGCACCAGCACTCTGCACCTAGTCTCTTAGATGATTCTGGTATGTGTTGCCAATTTTGCCACTCTTTAGCTATGAATTAATAAAAGAAAATACTATGATATGTTTTAGAGTTTTATGTAAATATCATAGTCATCATCGGTGATTAACTAGTGAAAAGTACTCATTTTATACATCATACATGTTCTTGGCCATCTTGTGTTTTTTGGACTTCTTCCAAATGAAGTTTTTCATTTCGTGTTTTCCAGAGACAGGAAGCCTTTATGAGCTAGAGTCAGGATTCTTCATGAAATCGTTTACAGCAACAATCTTTGTTGCTTCACTTGTCACCCTTGGAGTTCTACTAGTTACGTTGGTGATTTCCTTGGTGATTATGCTGCAGTCCTGTCAAAGTAAAAGTGCTGGAGTAATGGAGCTTCTGAATATAAATGATTATTACAGTTGTTGCAGGTTGTATTATCTGCATGCCGAGCTCAATAACTTAGAAGGATACAATCTTCCTACAATATGCAGAAACCTGGCTGTGCAGTATATCAAAGGAGGTCAATATGCTAGAGAGCTGGATTTGACTATGTCTGTCATTGACGATTACTTCAAGAATGTCACACCTTTAGAGGATGGTTTGGATGTGGTTTTGATGGACATAGATGGCATTTTCCCTTGGAATTACTCTTCCAATTTGTTTCACAGGTAATCTCTTCAAATCAATGATTCCTAGTGCAGGGTGACGGAGAATATAGATTGCATCAAATTAACTAGTATTGGGGTGACTAAAAGTTTTTATTAGTGGTTTGTTAAACTTGGATCAGTTCACCAATTCATTGCATCGAATATAAACTTAACAGGGGTGTCTTTTCGTGTAGGTTATATAATGACAGCACGAGCAACTGTATTAAAGAGGCAAACAATGTAAAGCTCATGTTTCTTTTAAGATTATACATGTACCTACAAACTGGTGGATGGTCTATAATTTTGTTATCAAGAGAACCTAGAACATACCGAAACGTCACCATTGATCATCTTGTCTCTGCGGGATTTAGAAGCTGGTCTGCCTTGATAATGAGGTAAGTGAAAGTGATCATGTTGGTTTTATATATCAAAGATCAAGCCTTGTTACGAAGTGTTGTGAGTCTTCCATTGGTTATACTTGAAATAGCTCATCTTGTTTTTGAGGTTTACAAACGTATTTAAGAGATGATGTAATATTTCAGAAGGCTACTACTAAATTTAGCTTTAGCTTTTTCAAAAGCATTGTTGAGGTGCATTTTTACAAACTTGGCTATACCAAAAGTATCAAGTAAGAACTGAAGCTTATGCTGTCAATAGTTTACGTTTTTGCAGAGCAGAAGATTCGGATCCTACGAAAGGGTATGAGTACTTTTGTGGGCAAAGGAATGTGGTAAGGAAGAAAGGCTTCCGAATAAAAAGTATAATAAGCAGCCATATGGATGCCGTGACCGTTCCAGAGACTGGAGGGCGAAATTTTTTACTTCCAGACCCTCTATGTGACAAGTTTGAGAAGCAGATAGAGCATAGATACTGAATGTTAGTTTCATCATTCATCCTTCAGGAAGAGAGTTCCTTTCAATTCAATTACATAGGTTATTATTCTCTGAATCTAAGTTTGTTCTTGCTACTCATTTAACTTCATCCTACCTAATTTAACCTTTCCTAGAGGCATAAAAATAGCTCTCCAACTTAGAGATGTGTTTGGTATGTGGTTGTAGATCCTTGCATACCCATGTGTGAGACATTACGAGTATGTTTCAAAACCAGTTTAGAATTGCAAAACGTTCACTACGCATTCTAATGTATCAAATGAAGAAGAAAAATACTGTACAACCAAGTTATATTTAGACAATATTTCTTTCACTGATATTTTATTTATTCACTTAAATATAATATTTTATTATTAAAATAAAGTTAGTAAATGGTTGTCGACATTAAACAGCATTACAAAAAGATTTTAGTGCTTGGATACCAACAACGTGTTACAGGAATTTCAGGAAATGACTGAAATACTCGTAATCACGTTCCTTTGGAATGTTGATACCACGCTTGAATTGCGGAACTAAATCTGGATGACGATAAGCATGTAATTTCTTTGCAGTATTTGAGCAAAGAACAAGGTTCTGCAACTTTAAATAATTAATGATACTCCAAAGGTCCCTAAACTGGTAATTGCAGAAACGTGGTTCCCTGTTTAACTTGTTTCACCATTTTGCTTCTCTTTCCGGGTCTTACTAACTGGTGTCAAAACAGTATCCTCTAATCAAAGAATTCAAAATAGAAAGATTCGGATAACATCTGCATAGGGGTTGCAAATAATAACATCTGACTGATTGAAAACCAATTACAAATGGATATTCACATTAAAATAACGGTAAAATCATATCAAGAGACTAGGGTACTTTTTATCAGCTACTACTTATTGCGTCTATTGGCCATTGATATACATTTTTAAGCTTCCAAGTATAGGCTCGCTTAGGAAACCCGTTGAAAATTTATGTTATCGTCATATTGCAAGGAATGGACCCCTTTGCCTAGCCACCACGTTCTATGAGGGTACTACAAAGAAAAAATCATCACGGAAGTATGACAAAGGCCTAGACGGGAGGCGGACCGCTAGACTGAAGCCGCTGCAACCACGAGATCCTCAGATTAGGCGTTTTCAATTGCAGAAAAATTTCCCTATATTCCTGCTTAAGGAATACATCTAAAGCAAACATGTAGAGATCACTTCCTTGTTCTATTTCTTCCATTCTGTCAAGGCATTCAATGCATTGACCGATGCTATAATTGCATTTGCCTTCTGAGGATGAAACTGCACTAGCATTCTTTTCAATACTTCCACCATTTCTTGATGCAACAGCATCACAATGACATTCAGTTTTCTCGTCAAAGTCGGCTGTGTCAGGTTCTTTTGTGTGAAAAGGGAAAGTAATAACACTATCATCACTTTTCCTTTGTTGAGGGGTAGGTTCAGTCTCTCCAGTAACAGTAGTTCCATTAAAGATGACTTCCAATATGTCAGCGAATTGTAGCCCCTTTAAGCGAAATTGTGAAGCTTCTGGATTTTCCTGTACCAAAAATAGTGGAAATCATGAACTTCTGTTAGATTTAGAAACTTGCATGGGCTACAAAATAGCTGCACTCAGAAACGTAACATACCTGTAAATAGTTGCTCCAATCTTCTTCACTAGCCTCAAATTTCAGGTTAGATGGATCCCATTTCATGTAACCGGTGCCAATAAGCTTACACCAAATTTTCCATTGTTCCTTGGTAGAATCCCAGTGATTCTTAAGCTGTAATCTACCATAATTTAAACCAGTTTTTGCATAAAATGATTCCATAATGTTTTTCCAACCTTCCTTTGTAAAATGTGACCCGGGCTTATTCCCCTGCAATGTCTCCTGCAGACATAGATCAACAAAGATTCTGTGCACTGTAGGAGTCCACGCAGCTTTGACCTTGGGATATGATGAACTGGAGATGCTCTGCTCACTTGGAACTGTACTGATTGGGATGGCATTAACCATAATGGCACTCTTTAATCCACAATCCCGACCACCATTCCTACGTTTCTTCTCACGCTCTTTTCCACGCAATGTAGCTGAGGCATCATTTTGCCTCTTAAGCATAGCTATCATTTCCTCAGTTGGCATAGCTCCATCAAAGACGACACTTAATTTGTCAGAAAACTGGAGCTCCTTAAAACGAAATTGTGCAGCTTCTGGGAAAGCCTGTGACAAAATGACTTCACTCCTATTAAAACAATGAAGAAGATCACTTATAATATTGAATGAATACCAATAATTACGATGAATACCTTAATACAATTGTGCCAATCTTCCTCAGAAGCACCAAACGAATTGGTTTGTGGGTCCCATTTCATCTTATCATCACCAATCAACGTAGCCCAGATTTTCCATAGTTTCCTAGTTGAATCATAATGATTCTTAATTTGTTTTTTATCGTATCTCATACCAGTCTTTGCATTAAAGGATCCGACAATATTCCTCCAGCCCTCCTTGGTAAAATGAGTAGCAGACTTGTTCCCCTTCAATGTTTCTTCGATGCACAAGTCAACAAACATTTTATGGTATGCAGGTGTCCAAGAAGCTTTTGGTGTCTGTGAACAGCCAACCATAATGGTATTATCTGATTCATAATCTCTACCAACATACTTGCGTTTCTTCTCTCGCTCTTTTCCACGCAAAGGAGATGTAGCTGAAGCATCATTCTGCCACTTGAAACTGGCCCACCTTCTCATTTCCTCAACTCGATTTCCTCCATCAAAGATGATATCCAGTTTGTCTGTAAACTGAATTTCCTTACACTGAAACTGCGCAGCTTCTGGGGTTGTCTGTGTCAAGATGGCTTCATTATTATTAATCTGGAAGCAAAAAGGCATCTTACAATCTTGGATTTACATTAACCATAAATTAAAAATCACTATCTATACCTTTATATACTTTTTCCAGTCTTCCTCAGAAGCACCAAACGTCCGGGTTTCTGGATCCCACTTCATGCTGCTGTCATCAGTCAACTTGACCCAGACTTTCCATAGTTTTCTGGTAGAATCATAGTGATTCTTAAATTGCTTTTTGTCATATCTCACACCAGTCTTCGCATAAAAGGATTCAACAATGTTCCTCCAACCCACCTTGGAAATTCGCGTTGACCCGGGTTCATTCTTCAACATTTCTCCAAGGCACAAATCAACAAATATCCCATGGAATGCAGGAGTCCAAGTGGCTTTAGAAGTGCAACTGGACATTCTTGTATAACGAAAATGTTCTGATATTTTTACACGCAATTAACTAGTAACAACCAAACCAACCGACTTCAATCTCATTAAATACAATAAGCTCCTATCCTAATAGCCAACACTCATATTTCAACCCCTACCACTCACACCGCAAAGAATAATAATAATAACTTAACTTCTTGCCAAGACTAGTATATACGGCAATAATTATTAACAAATGAAAATAAAATGACATTAAAACTAAACTCTTGAGTGGGTACAATTGCACAGAACTTTGCTCCTAAGATGAATAATAACACAAATTCGACAAATCAAAGTATTTTTACAACCTCAAATGGAGACTATGAGCCGAAATATCTATGATTCACCTTCACCTACATGCACGTGCATGCTCCGATTATAGAAGGGATCAAGAATGGGGAAAAGGGGTGATAATGAGACTAAAATTGAAAGAACAAAAAGAAAGATTGATTAAAGACGTTTAATTGGTACTATCTTTGCATGCGCGACGAGGTATAAGAGCTTAATATTTGGGGAAAAACGGACAAGTGTGAGTGAGGACGAACTGTTATACCTAAACTTCATCGACAATGCCGCATTTGGAACAAACGCCAATTTGATCGTGGTAAGTGCTTCGGAAACTCAATTCCAGATACGTTTGTTCTTTTCCTCTGGGATTATTAGTTTGAAACCTTCTCCCATTGTTTCTCTTTTTTCCTTATTACGATCATACAACAAACGAAGCCCATTAGCATACGGGATAAATGCATTCTTTCTGCACCTCCATAAGTTCTTTCTTCACCCTCGTACAATTTTTATATTTTAGCATAAAGCTACCTGTTCAGGACCTAAGTTGAGAGAGCCCAATACTATCTTCAAATTTCTATTGAAAAAAAAAAAAAAGATTCAATATATTCTTTAAGTACACACGTTTGTGTTTGTCTGTTTTAAATTCGACTGAATATCACAACAAACATTCAGTTTAGCATGTGTAAGAGTCATAGCATTAACAATTTGAAGACCATGTGAATTAGGTTAAATAATAATGAAAATTAATATTTGTTTTTTAGTTTATATTTTGTATGTGCATCATATATTAGTTTGGGTGACTAATCATGAGATATATGTTAACTGTAACTCTTGGTTCACTGAATTGAATTGTTAGTGTAAGATATAGAGTTTAATTTATATTAGCGTCTTAAATTTCTCTTTTACTAATATTTTTATAAATTTTAAAATAAATTTAAATGTTCTTACTCAATATAACCAAAATGGTAATGGCTAAGTTGGGTTGGGTTGGATCAAAAGAAATTTCACGAACTCAACCCAAATCCTATTATTTTAATTAATTTAGATCATAAGTTTAATCAAGCTCAAAATCTAACCAGTGCTCTAAATTCATTATATATAACATAATAGATTATTTTACAGAACCTAATTATTATATTAAATGAAAATGAATTATTATAAGGGTAAAATGAACTATTATAAGGGGTAAAATTAGTGCAAAACCTAATGAATAACATGGGCAGAACAAATTTAGAGTTAGATGAACATGATGAATGGAAGTGATTAGAGGGACCATCAAGTGTATTATAAACTTTGAGGTACATGTATATTTATATTTCGATTGTTGTCCTGAAAGATATATTTAATGTAAAGTTTACTGATATTATTAACGTCATCATATCATATCTAAAGTATTATTCTTTCTGACGTTAATAACAAATAACATGTGATATTATGAAAATGTGTCATTAATTCAACAAAATAATTATAGATTGAGTTATTTTTCAAAATAGTGAGAGAAAATTAAAACAAAACTTATCATAGCATGTAACAAGAAGAACTAATAAGTATTTTTAATAATTTAAACTTAAAAACGATAATATTACGTTAAAAAGACTCGTGTAGATAGAGAATGTTGATTTGAGGGAAATTCGTTACTCGTCATTGATCAATCAACCTCACCTTTGGTGGAAACATTCATCACGGACCTAAACGATATGGGACTCACGCCACATTGAGACTCTTCTAATTGAATACAAGCGTTAACTATAGGCAGGTACTACTATTACTACCACACTACATTGATTATTTCTCACCACTGATCCTATTAATAGGTTGGTGGTTTAGCAGAGAAATAGGCAACAGCACCTACAAACGGTGCATTGATGTACGTTGCTGGCTCTGACTGCTGATAGTTATTTCGATCATCGGAGAAGTTGTCATTGCTATCAGGACCACCTACTATGGCTCCAACAAGCTCATTTGGATTGGGAGACCCTGCATTCAGATACTGAAACCCCTCGTTGCAGGCTATGTGCTGAGCCCTTGCATGAATGGAAGGTAGAGAGGAACCCCTGTGGTGGATATGCTTCGGGTAACTCTCCCCAAAACCCACCATATAAGACATCTTTGTCGGATTATTGCCCAGAATGTAATCGACTTGTGCTTGGGCTAGTTTTACGAGGTTTTCACCCGTGACCGTTGAAGACCCACATCTGACAACGCCCCCGTTTGCAGAAAGATACTTTGCGTATGTCAAAAGGAGTAAACTTGTCGATGTCACGTATTGCAAATTGCTCTCACTCCCCTTGTACAGAAGCCCCCCTGCACAATTTCACAGTAAAATATTTCACTAAAATACATCAAATAAGCAATGAATGATAAGTTTTTATAAAAAGCATCATATATTTTTCTTTTTCTGATACCAGATTTTGTTAGTCTCGTGGACTTTTTTCAACAATGAACCATGAGGATAATATTAAGTAATCGAGATTTGTTTTTTACCTCGGGTGTACTGAGCCTGAGAACCAGGTACTCCTGACATTAGCGAACAAATGTAATTATCTGAATGCGCCTTGTATAATTGGAACTCTTCTGAATTTTTCTCCAAGAATTCCTGATATCGTGTCCATGCAAAATAAACCTTGTAATCAATTTGTATGTTTAACTTTTATAAAAGTTATCTGGTCTATTCTTTAAAAAGTAAATGTTGCACCAGTTTATTTTAGTTTATGAAAAAATGTTTAGTTTTTTTCTCTATAAGAATATAAGTATATCTAAAAATTCTATCCACAGGAAATTTTAGTTGAAAGTAAACAGAGGGTACCTTGGAAAGGAGGATTTTGGTTCCAGGTCGCTTATCATCCCAGCTGAAGGAGAAACCATCGTCATCAGCACCTAAAATGTGGCCATTGGATCGTATATATTGCATGTATGAGCTAGTTCCTGAGGCTCTATAAATCCATGATGCACCCCACAGAAGTTCATCCTATTTAGTATTTTAAAACAAAAACGAGTCTCATTAGAAACCATGCATTCGTGCCATATGTTTCATTGTTTCAAATGTAATCGAGTTTTTGAAGCTATGTGTGCCTTACATGGTATCCGGAGTAAGAGCAGTAGAATGGACAGACAACAGAACCAAGAGAATCACTGTAAGAACCCCTGTAACGGTCTGCAAAATTGAATACCTGAAAAGAAACGTTGAGATTGATTAGAAAATTAACACTCAGAACACTTAGCTAGCAAGAAATGAAAATGGGAGAACAGTTTATGCATATTTAGTAATTACTTTGATGGCTGCTTGAAGCAATTTGGAGGAATATGGTGGATCCGAATCTCTGAATACTATTGAAGAAGCTGCCAGTGCAGCTGCCGTCTCTGCTGCTACATCTGATCCTGGGTTTTGAGCTGATACCTTATACACATTGCGTGGAGTGTCCATATCTTCAGGCCTTTCCCAACACTTGTGATCCATGTTCGGATCTCCCACCTGCATTAATCAACCTCTCATGTTCATTTCTATCAATTTTCTTTCATGGTTTTTCTTATAAATCTTGCATCAACCAATGAGTTAACTTTTGGAGGCAAAGAACTTAAGTTGGTGGCATGCTCACTTGGACATATAATGTGTCAGGGGTGGTGGTGGCAGCCTTAAGAAGGTAATCTGTGCTCCAGCGTATAGCAGCTCTAGCGTTTTCAATTTGGTCCGTCATTGAGCTTCCAAATTCAATCACACTCCATGCTAACAATGTAGTGGTGAAGGCCATTGGCAACCCAAACTTAACGTTATCTCCAGCATCATAGTAACCACCTACTAGGTTCACCTGAATTACAACATTAATCATGATTAAACTGTTAATGAGAAAAATTGTAAGACAGTTTAGTTTAAAATATACATGATAAGAAGAGCCATCGGACAATCCAGAATCTCCCCTCCATGTTTGTCTCTGGTTGGAAGGCAATTTTCCAGACCGTTGTCCCTCAAAGAAGAGAATGGATTTCTCAAGAGCCTCATGGTACTCTTGCTGGGTGAAAGCTGAGCTTAGCTGATGAAACGAAGAACATGATATTAACAACAGAAAGTGTAACATTAGAGAAAATGTGGTGACTGAAGCCATCCCTTTTGGCATGTGCACTTCTTTCTTTAGCTGAGACAGACAGAATTGGAGGCTTCAGAGAATGGAGTGATGGTTTGTTTATAGTTATAACGTGGGACATGGATTGTATTTATAACAGGGAGAAGCAGTAAGCTGGGAGATTAGTTAACTTGTCATGGAGTATTTATGAATTAATTAACACAATTTGTTTCAAAAGTTTCATCATTTTAAGTGATAATGTTGGACTCAGACAAGATTGTGTTGTGTAGTTTAGAAAGAAGGGTTAGTTAGGTGGACGTTAATGGTGATTGGTCACATGATCAACTGCGGCAAACGGGGCTAGCAGAAAGTCCAAACATGTGAGTGCTTTTTGGACACTTGAGGTGAAGAAAGGACATTTTGTGAAGAATGCATTGAAAATAAATGCACGTTTGATTAGGATATAGTAGTTATGTTACTGTGGTTATAATTGGCGAAACTTACGCCAGGAAATTGGACTTAAAACTAGTTAGAAGACGGGTATATTGGAGAAGTGTAATTTGTCTGTAGCAAAGGGAGGAAGTCACGGACACGAAATTAGGAGTCACATGAGGAAATGAGATAGTTGACGGCCACGAGTGAGTAGCAAAAGAAGAGAGACTGGTGATGTAGAAGGTTTGCATGAGAACATTTTAATGAATATAGAAATGCCACAGAGCCAATCAGAAGAACCATAATATATATCATGTGACAGGGATGTTCACATGAATGGTCAAGGATTCGTGCATTTCTTTCGGTGGGAAGAGAAAAGAAGTGTATCTTCTGTAAATTGTAATGCGTGAAAGCAAAAGAGGAAGAGATGAGCCACGCCACCATATTTCATCTAGGATTTGGTCGCTTCCTCATTACTTTTGTTTATTAAATTGTAAATTTCGAAATTTGATTGCTATTTCATTTACAGGATCAGTGATTTCAGAAAGCTGCACCAGACTTATCCCGGGACTCAATACAAAACAGCCAACATACTGCAGAGCCTATAGAAAAACTTATTTCCACAGTTGCCATCTATTCAACCCTTTCACGTCTCTAAATAATAATCAAATATTAAATTAAGTTATTTAATTAGAATATAGAATAAATTATTAAATAAAATGCTGGTAAAAATAGTTTTTTTTTAAGGTTATGTGATTTTTTCACGATCAATTCTTAAAACCGATAAATGAATCGTACAAACAGCATTTATAATTTTACTATGGGTTATAAATATTTATTTCTATGTAATTTAGTTTTACTATAAATAAATAATTTTAATATATAACGTATGTAATAAATAATTTATATTGCTGCAAAGGTTATGGTTAATTTTTTAATTATTTTTAAAATTTTAAATTTAATTTATTTCAACAATTTTTTACTTCAAGTTTTCAACTACTTTATGCGAAATATAATTTATGTTTTATATATTTTATATATCATGCTCTTTTTTATTTCTAAAACATACTAATCGTTGGGAGATGCCGTTGACTCCATGGGCGATTTTAATTCCATGTCTTGCTAGCAAATCAAGCTTTCATTTCGTTGGTTTCATGCTCAATTATTACAAGGGGTGAGATTGAAATTGGAAATAATAGCATCAACACGAACACGAGATTTTTTGTACAATGCAATTCAGTAAGGATAATTCCGACCATAACACACATCAGAATAAAAAACACGAGTTCAAAGGGCAGATCAATAGGGTAGTGAAAATCCTAAATTACTTTTCACATGCAGTGGTGTAAGTTCCACATCTTTCTATAGTGGTGTACAGCATTACAGATATCATAATTAAAAATTCTTGGTATAAATATCAGCCTAATCTTGCTTCTCTTTGTAACACCTGGTAGATAGAAACCAAAAAGGAAACTATCAATTAGAATTTAGCTATGAGCATGCGTACACGTAACAAGCAAAATCAATGGAAGTATACCTCTTCAGCAAACTTTATCAAAATTGTCGTCCGTGGTCGTTGTTGACCTTCCATGGGCACAAAATGCGCAGTTACAACGGCTGGAAATCCGGCACCATCCAATACGCCCTTCATTGAAAGATGAAACAAAACAAAACTACTGGTTGGACCTTTCTATAAGGATCAGATAACCAGGTGACAGTAACTGAGCAAGGCAAAGTACTCACCCGTACTATTCCAGCAACAAATGCTCCACAGTTAAACGTCCCCATGTCCTTTGGGATAGAAATGAATCTATAAAGCAGAGATCCATACAAGCTCACAACTAATTGATGAACAAAAATATAATATGTAACAGTCAAATAAAATGTCCAGACTGAAATTACTTGTTTACTAGCAGCTCTTTTTCACTAATCATGTATTCATCTTCATGTTCGGTTCCTTTCTCCAGTGAATCAGCTACCTAATATAAGAAAAGCATTGAAACTTAAGGAGCTGCTAAAAAACTAAGATAGTTGCCAACTTAACACATTCCAAGGGAAACGAGTATATGACATGATAAACCAGAGTAGAATGATTAGTGCTCGATTGTTAAAAACAAATGGTATCAAAGTTCCATTGGATTCAAGTCACATCTCTTGAACCGTGGATTACGATCATAAATACAAGATAAGGTAGGCACTGGATAATTCTCACAGCTAATGCACTCTATGTGTTTCAGGTCTCTCACACTAGATCAGCAAAGTGAACCGTGCATAAGAATTTCCAAAAGACAAATGGGAAATCAAGATACAGAACAAATGACTAAAATATACTGGTTCGTCAACAACCAAGGTTGTATCAATGATTGATGATTCTTTTATAAACAACATGACATGATGATCAACTCGACCCAGTATGCTCTCAAGCACCAAAAACCAGTTCAATGGATATCCATGAGTAGGGGAATATCACATAGTAACTAGAATATAAAATAAAACCACAAACTATTTACTTGCTCAACATTTAAAGGGCCTTAGACTGGGCAGTGTTCTCATTCCAAACACCAAATCAAGGTGAAGATTACTGTGAAAACCCACACACGCTTGCTAAAGCCAACCATCACAACTTTCAAGAGTGAACAATCAGAATGGCTTTGTATAAAGTAGTCGATCTTGTAATATAATGCACGATTCACAGCTAAAATAATCTTTCAAGATTGCAAGGCGAATATTTCTTATCTGACAGAATTCCACAGAACCTTTTTGCCAGTCTGCAAAGGCTATGCATAACAGGATGACAAAGGCTCAAAAACGAAATGTCATGTATCTAAGCAAATGATATTTCATATGATGGTGTAACACAACATTTATTTCATTTTTCCAAACATCAATAAAATTCAGGTATGATGGAACATAAGCAAATTTTGATAAAGGGGCTCACCTTTCCAAATAATACTTTCCACACTGTACTGTGTACAAAAGAAAGAATACCCAACAGCCGTGTCTCCCTTCTGTTTCCCTGTAGTTTAAGAATAATTATACATCAAACATGCTAACCTCATTCAAAAAAAAAGAAAGAAAAAGAAAAGTACAGATATATTCCACCCTCATGACTAAAATTAAATCAGTTAGGGCCAAGTTTCAATATACACAAACAATCAAATTGCTAAATAAACCAACAATTTGAACCATGATATCACAATGACAAAACAAAGGATGTGCATGCATTCTCTCACTTTAGAGCTAGAAGGTTAACAGGCCAAAGGAGTGGATCAGTCTGTTTAATACAGAGAATAGAAATGGACATCTATTAGTCTAGGTGCAAGTAAGAGTTGTTAATTATAATAATGGATGCCTTGCACTGATAATGATAAGACTTCATTTTTCTTAGCAACAAATTGTCATTACCAAATAATCTAATCAAGAGGAATATAAGAGATAGAGATGGTTATGAAAATGCCACGAGCTCAGAAACCACAAGGGATCATCTGAACGCAAGTGTTTTATCTTCTGCTCCTCACTTCATTTGTTTGATAAAAGAATCGAACCCGAGTGATAGGTTATATAGCTTACAACTTACAAGTCCAAGACTCCAAGCAAAAGCTCATGGATCGAGATATAATATCGATGCATAGGTTTATGCCATACCAAGTGATAAGTCCTTCAAAGAGAGGAAACTGCTGGATTGCCCAGTATAGTATCCCCTCTTATCAGGGTCAAGTATTACCTAATTTGAGTTCCGATCCCGGTTACGATAAACAAAAAAAGAAACGGTTACAAAAATTTGTGCCAGAAACCATACTTTATCTCTGTGGCAAAGCAGCTCAAGAACTCGTGCCCCAACCGCATATCCAGCATCCTCCAATCTGGTAGATTTACATTGTTAGATGCTAAACTTATAAACTAATTCGAGTCAATTTGAATATATACATTATTACTTTACAATAGTAAAGTATCAGGAAAATGGTGTTTTCAAGCCAAATCAATCTATAATTTATCTCTTGAAGCTTCTTAAGTTTCAAACAAAGTACGAAGGCACTATTGAATTGTAACTAAAATTTCAGATTAAGTGTTAACTTCCTGGATCCATGAAAGCAAAATAAATCATCCTTAACAATCAAGTACCTACTTTTTATCACACGATCTCCCAATTTTAAACCTAGGGATAAAATAAAAACAGAACAAATAAGCGATTATGATTAAATCAAAATGCAATGGATGATAACCTTCGTTCGAGTTCCCCAATATTATCGACCTGCGTTTGGTTGTACTGAACAAGCTCCGAAAACAAAAACGCGAATGCACTCAAACTAACCTGCAACAACAAATCAAATTAGCCGTGGAATTGGAAGCACGGAATCAAAGTGATGAATAATGCGAGATCTGGATCATTGATCTTGACGAAGTGGTTGAAAGAGGAAAAGAGTGAGAGAGAGAGAGAGAGTGGAAGAGAAAGGGACCTCTTGCTTGCCCTTGGTGAGGGGCTTGTCAAGGACGTTACCGTACTGCTTCACCTTTCCGACGCCGATCATCTTCTTCTGCTTCTCTTCTTAGGTTAACACAGATTTGCCTATTTCATCATTTTCGCTATATCCTATATTAAACATTTTAAAATTTTAAAAATACCAACATTTATTACAATCAAATTTCTTTTTCATCTGCCCTCACCAGATAGAATTAAGTAAAATATATTGATGATGCAAATATAAAATATCACTCTAAAATTTAATCACAACTTTTTCACTATTTTGGTGTGAGAGTTATTTTATAAATTTAGATTGTGCTTAATAAAGAATAATTTTGAGAAAATAAAATTTTATATTTTTATTAAGGTATTAATCGTATTAGAAGATTTCTTAAATAAAACATTATAATTATCTTATGCTCAATCATTTCTTTGTCTTTTTTTTTTCTTATTTTTGTTTTCAGGGTTAACAATGAAAATAAATTGTATTCCAATATTTCTTAATCTTTTCATCATTATAACTATCTTAGAATGATTCTTCTTCCTGAATTTCTAGATAGAAAAAAATATTTAACTTGGGGTAAAGTTACGATTATCTCTTCGATTATGAAATCCAAGTGAGATCTTCTCGATGAAACGCTTAAAGCATTTACCGAGATTAGTACAGCATGTAAAGAATCAACAAAATGATGTTATCTTATACCTTCAATTCATTAGCATTTGATATTGTAGATAGCGTTACTTTCTATGACATTTGTCATCAAGTTTGGGAAGATCTTTAAAATCAGTTCCCTCAAAGTCATGCACCGTAACTTTTACAGATTGTGATAGACATTGTTTGCTTGGCTAAAGATTATGACTATCACACATAGTTAAAAAAATATATATATAAAATGAGTTAGGATCCTATGATAATGCTATTTGCCTTTTTGTAACATATATTAAAGGTTCAAGCCATGCAATTTCTTATGGGGTTGAATTGATAGACTGTTATAGTTTGTTTGGAAAAAGAATTTTAAGACAGGTAGTTTTTTTTAAAGAATATAAAATATTTTATAACAAAATCTGTTGTTGGAGTAAAGAATTTTAAAAGAGTTTGAATTAAAGTAATTAAATTGATTAAAATTAGGAAATTTCTAGTTCAAGCTTAATTGAAAACATTTCAGCAAACATTAATTTAGATTTTTCTTACCAATGTCAATTGAAAAAATTTATCATTTAACATTGATGAAAAAAAGTCAACAAAACACCCTAATGGTCAACATGGCAAAACTAATTTTAATTAATGTCAGCTTAAATAATTATAGTGAAACTATAAACAATTTCTATTAACGTCAATTGAGAAAATTCTTGCAAATTTTTGATAAACTTTGATCGAAAAGTAACATGAATCAGTATAATATTTTTAATTTTAATTATTATTTATATATTTAAATATTTTTTTGAATTTGATGGTAATTGAAACACTTTATCTAACAAAATTAAAATTTACTGATTTTAAATTGATTTATCCAAATAAAATATTTAGAAAATAGATCAATTTAAAATAAAATAAATTCAAATTGAGTGTATTTGAATTCATTTTAATAATCCATAATAACACATCAATTATTATAAGAATATTATTTAATTATAAATTTGGAATTAATTTATTTTATGCGTTAAGATTTTCTTATATAATACATCCACTGGGCACGATCTATATATATATATATATATATATATATATATATATATATATATATATATAAACAATTTACATTTTTATAATTATTCGAAATATATTAGAAATAAGTGATTCACAAGTAAACACATTAAAAAATATCTATTAAAACTTTTTTAAACAAGTTATATGAAACACATATTTATTTTCTACTCGTATCATAAACACATATAGAAAAAAAATATGAGAGAGGATTTTTGTTCTTAATGACGATTTTATTAAACTGATGATAATTCACATACAATTTTATTGTACTGTTATTTTTAATTACAACATTAGAACACCTAAAAAAATAAAAAAATTGTTTGTCTATTAGTTTTTTTTTTTCTCCTTAACTTTAGATGTGACATCTTAGATGTGTCTACAAACATATATTTGATCCTGGTACCATATCAATAATAAATCTTATCTTTTTCTTTAAAGATGATGTAAAAACAAATAATTACAAACTATAGAAAACTTAATAATATCTAAATTTTTATTCACTTTTAAAGAAGATAATATCATGTAAATTTAAATTTCTTTTAAAACTTTATTGCACTTTGCAGTAGTTTTTTTTTTTTTTTTTAATTTTTG
>Ga0209489_101969_pt1 | contig 42292 bp, 18 predicted proteins | sample SiratrowhiteBW_FD_187527 | JGI IMG/M metagenome (GOLD analysis project Ga0209489, IMG submission 187527) | Root nodule microbial communities of legume samples collected from California, USA - Siratro white BW (SPAdes) (version 2) | ecosystem: Host-associated > Plants > Roots > Nodule | place... | reverse complement strand
TATATATATATATATATATATATATAAAATGTAGTTAAACGTGGTCGAGAGAGGAGTTTTTAGTCGTTAGAGGCAGTATGTGAAATCTATTACACAGAAACTTATATTACATTTCCTATACTTAGACACAACTAATTAAAACGATTATTTTCTCTGTTATCTTGCGCAAGCTTATATTACAATTTAAATGACTCATTTTTAATTCAAAATATAGTTTACATGTTGAAATATATATATATATATATATATATATTAATTTTAATTATTACATAATTTAAATATTTAAGCATGCTTACTTCTTACCAATTTGATTTATATAAAAACATTTATACTAAAGTGGACTAAAACACTGTTAATCATTAAACACACACATAACCGCCAGACCTGAATTTGTTTTTCCCAAGCTACACTCCAAAGCAGGCCATGTTTATTGGGCTAAAGTGGGCCTCCGGTCCAACTCAATTGCACAATGCAATGTCCAGAACCAACCAGACACAACTCTGTAAGGACCCATGAAAAACAAAAGGAGAAAATAGCTCTGGGTCCAAGGCTTAACTATTTTTTTTTTTTTAATTTCGAGAAATGATTTTAATTTTTTTTAACTTATTCAAGACATGAATTTTTTTTATTACATTCACATGTAAGAAACTATGAAAGTCATCTAATATTTGAACCAAAAAAGATAAAAATAAAACTGCATGAGCAGTGAATTCCATTTGTAAAATCTATCTATCATATTATTTCCAACATGAATGCGGTCATTTTATTTTCAAATATTAATCGGGTTTCATAACTTCATGTTTTGAATAGGTTAAAAAACGAGTTGAAAATTGTATCTATAAAATAAAAGTAGTCACTGTTTCAAAAGACAATATCAATAGAAATCAAACAAAGACTAAAAAACAAGTATTTTAAGAAATCAAAGGTCAAAACGAATTTAAACGAAAAAAAATATATAATAAATATTCTTTAACCTTTCAATATTTTTTTTATAAATGTCATACATTTAAGAAGATATGGAATTATTGGTTTGGCATTCTCCTAAAGTGCAGATCTTGAAAAAGGAAATGGGAGTGGAATATATTGTGTGATTAATGCATTGGCAAAAGTGTGTAAAGGTTGAGAATGGGGCAATGAGGAGTGATGAGTGTGGTTTGAGGTAGAGCCAAAGTGCAATGAATGCGGATTCACATATGCTTCATCTCTCTCTGCACAAACATTTATAGACTGTAGTTAGTTGGTGGCAAAGGCCAATTCTTCATGATTAGGGTGGCCTTGGCCAAATCCATGACGACGCCTGTGACATTTACTTATGTCACTTTCCTTTTCAACAAAACAAAACTTTGTTTAGGAAATAGACAATGCCACTCACCCAACACTGCACTCTACTGCCCTTGATGTTAACTTTTTAACTACTACTCTCTTCACTGCTGCCTACATCTTTCTTAAATTCAACTCAAATTTTCAAAACATAATATTTGTAAAATGCTTTTAGACTTCATTATATAACATTTAAAAGGTAAATGATTTTAAATTATTTAAGCACTATATAATTAATTCATAATCATTTTGAGAATTTCTCAATATAGCCTGAAAATTAGGGTTTGGTTACTCAAGTCCTTGAAATTTTTTTTTGTAATTGAACAAGTTCCTGAGACCTTACGCATAGTGTCACGGAATTTTTTGCATTCCTGAGATATAAAAGTGGGGAATGTGTACTCTTTTCGTTGTTAGGAGGTTATAAAAACATATATTTTTAGGTATGTTTTATTCTCAAAAGAAGTCACATATTTATTTTCATGCTAGGGTAGATAAGTTATACTTCTATCAGGATAGAGGACGTTAGTTTAGAACTTCCATTATAACTTTCATTTTTATTTAATTAATTTAAAGTTTAAAAAATATTCACAAAAATAGAAAAGAATTAAGCAAATATACTTTTAAACATATTTGGAAATAATTTTCAATCATATGAATTACATTCACAAAATATAAAATCATGACTTAACAAATGTACCTAAAATGTAACTTAACTGTATTTCCCCCATCACATCTCTATACCATCAAATATACTGTTAACTTAGATAAAATTGTTTAAACATAGAAAAAAAAAAAACTACGCTACATACTTAGAGAGTTTCTAATCAACAATAATCTGGTCGAACTTAAAAATATCTATTTCTCATAAAGAATACCTTATCTATAGAAAAGGAAAATATAAAATTAACACCAACTTCACATGCACAACATATAAAAGGTTAATATGCTATGCTCGAAATGAACAAAATTACGTGACATAAAACCAAACTTACGTTTATTATGAACCACGACTAAAAATAATGAAAGAATAATGTTAATTTGATTTTAGTAGTGTGTTTACGAAGCTAGAAGATTTTTGAAATTATTAAAATGTGAGGTATGTTATTTTTATTTTTCATATTTTTATTTGATTATTTATATTTTAGTTGATATGAAATCTTTAAGGCTTTGCTTGGTTGGAGGAGTGAATTTGAGGGAATGAATTTGAAGGAATTTGAGTAGATTGTGTATGGATGATAAAGTTCTTTGGATCAATGGATAGATGGTAAGATTTAAAAGGGATTTGAAAAGAATGTGCGTAAAAGTTTAGGAATGATATGAATGATATAATAGATGTTATAGATTTTTTTTATTTTTTTAATTGATATATTTGTAAAATTACTAATTGACTATTGTGAAACATGGTATTTCATAATTTCTAACTCACTTACAATTGTTTCTTAACTTTTCATTTCATCCCTTTAAATCTCTTCACATGAGCGAAGATTCATCATGCAAATCCTCTTAAATCCATCTTGTATCAAATTAATACAACCAAACATGTTTCATTCACAACAATCCATCCTGTTGAACAGGACATCAACACAATAGAGATGTGAATATCTTTTATATTAAATTAGATATTTGTGAGTGATTCAATAAATCTCCTTATATAATAGATTTTGATAGTAAAAGCAAGTTAATCTAATCAATTTTTACAAAATTTAATGAGAAAAGTTAGGATTACCATTAGTTATATTATATAAATTGCTAAGATTTTACAATATAACTCTTAAATTAAAATTAAACTCTTATACTAGAATTACAACTTTTCAACATATATTCTCATTTTGAATATTGAATACTTAAAATTATATATTTATGTGTGGTTCAACAAGAACCTATTAATAATGTAGTGTAAATAAATATTGTTACCATAAACTTTAATATCATATAAAATAATTATGTAAAATTAAAATAAATATCAATTATATATCATTTTAATTACCAAGTTTGAACTGATAAACTCTTAAAATTATCTAAAATCACAATTTTTTAACTACAATCATATAACTTTTAAGTTATCTCTCTACTTTATTTTCACTAATTTTTACTTTGCTAAATAACTACATTTTTTTTATTTTATATTTCATTTATTTATTCTTTATCAACTCACTCTATTTCTCCTCCCTTTACTTTTTTTCCCACTTAATCAAACATCATGTAAGTAACAAATTAATTAATAAAACAAAATCCATCCTTAATCTGTAATGTCCAATTTTTTTCTGTGATAAATTTTCTTTTTACGTTGTTCTCCTCTTCGTAGATGTCACCTCTGCTAGTTCCCTAATTTTTTGTTTAAAAAAAAATTGCTAAGATTTAAACAAGATGAGGGGATTGTCTGTTTGTCGTTATTTGCAAGTTGAAGAAAAAAATCCAAGATTTTATCTTCACCCTATTAATTAGGTTTTAAGGATTATATTTAAAAGAGACCATGTAGATTTACATCAAGATGATTAGTTTCTGTTAAAAGAAAAATCAATTGATAAGTACTTATTTTCTTCGTATCAATGGACCAATTATTCACTGTAACTACTGTCATTTAAAAAGTTTAGGATATATTTGGGCCTCCATTAGAGGGACGTTGAATGGAAGTTCGGATAATAAAGACATTTGTAGAAGTAAGAAAATGGGTTTCTAAAGGTAGACTGAGTTCTACGGTAAGAAGGGATGACAAATGAGTGAAGAAATGGACTATTAAATAACCCAATTTCTAATAATGGTAATGGGTAATTTATTTGGGTAAAAATATTCCTATTTTAGTACAATAATTAACAATGGTATTTATGAAAGGATAAATGTGACATAAAAATTGAAAAAAAAAGTTATAAAATTAAATATAAGGTAATAGGTGGATGGCTTCCACACAAAGACAAGAAGAGAAGATAGGAGATGTAGTTAATGCAGAAGTGTACTGAGTAACAGTAGTGTTTGGCGTTACCCTGCTTCAGACAGTGACTGCTTGGAAGAGACAGGAGCCCAAGCCCGAAGCCCATTCCATTCATATCCCGTGCCCCATGTGAAGGGCCCTAGGATAAGAGGGGTCCTTCACCATTATAACACTCACGCACGGAATGTGTATCTCCTGCTAACTTCACAATTCCAATTGTCTTGCCCTTTCAATTCTCCTCCAAGACTAGATTCTACAACTTCTACTATAAGTATCTAGGGCCCCCCCTCTATGCCCTTCAATTTTCTTTCTTCTCCACTCTTCATTTATAATAATCATACTTCACACACTTTTCAATTAAAAGGATCTTCTACAGTTCCTCGGATGGGATCAATTATTTCCCCACTTCAATCATATACTATGCACCTCAAATTTTCATTCTATGCTTTAATATATTCACGCGGTGAAATCAGACAACACTCAATTTTGACTCTACAGTGTAGGGTCCAAATTCCCTGGACCCCCTCCCTGTCTTGGACAAGAATTTGAGAAAAAAAAAATATGAAAACAATATTAACAACAATAAAAACAAAGGAAATGGTGAGGTAAAAGGTAGATTGTGATTGACCGTCAGCTTGGGAAGGTGATGCCTTACTGAAAATAATTTGTTGTGTAATGTCGTTTTTACACTGTTTTACTCATCATACTCTTTTTCAATTCAAAATTATTTCGTCCATCCATTTAACATGTGGGTTATATGGATCATTTTTTTATAAATTTGAGTATTGTATATTTTGGAATTCTCAATTTCATCACAGTTTTTTTTAAGAGGGGTCTTAGAAAAATTTAGGCTTGTTGTTAAAAATATCGGAAAAAGTTAAAAATAATGATTATTTAAAGTGACCTATCTCGATTCTAAACTATGTAAAATTATTAAATGTATGGAAACATTATCTTTTATTATTTAATTAAGAATATATAGTATTATTTACCGATAATAATTTGTCAACATTGTTTTCCTTTTTAATTGTTTTCAAAACTATCTACTATTTTTACACAACCTCTCACTCTTGTTTTCCCTTTTGGAAACATGAGATACTGTCTCACCAAATCGCACCAAAAGTCAAACATATTTATTTGAAATACTTAAATTCGCTAAATTGTACATATGTCCTTAAAATACCTGAAAAATTGTAGATAGGTAAAATAAATGTCTCTCATTCTTGCAATTTACTTTTAGTACTTAGTATTTGAGTGCTGTAACTGTTGCTATCTTTTAGATTTCACTATTTCGTTAATTATCCATATTATATATATATTATTAATATTATGTTAGACATTTTTCAGTTTTATAATTGTTTTTGTAACTTTCCGAATATTACTAGCAAATTTTTAATTTACTCTATACACTTATGATTTTAAAAATTTTCTCAGCTCTTACATTGACCCGTATACACACTTTTAGTAACCAGATTCAGCTATCAGATTTTAAAGAAGAAAAATGTCTGGATTTATTTGACTCGATTAAATAGTTGTAAGTGAAGTCGGATTCTTATATGCAATATTCAAACACATGTACAATTTACTTTCTCATGGAAAAAAATTATTTGAACTATTGTTTTTAAAAGTATTTTTATATAATATTAATAATCGCAAGTTTCAGTAATTTTGAAGTTAATATATTAAACTAAAGTATTGTAATAATTGGTACATAAGAAGTAAATAGTGTAAAATAAATTTGTTTCAATTTTGTTCCCGTCTCAATTTATCCTACACTATTAAGTCATTGTTTGTTTTGGTCATCAGTGACTCTATTATAATTTTATCTTAAATGTTAAAGAAAGAAACAATATTATTTGGACTAAACTCTTACATAAAGTGGCACATTTTGAGAAATTGAATTATTTTAAATTCGAGTTTTAGATATATGACTACGTTGAATATTTAGGATAATTTTGTTTCTACTGTAATTCTATTTTTACCTTATTGTTTTATGAGAAAAGTTATACTTTATGAAAAAATATATAATAAATAGTTATTGTTTGAATCAAATAAGATGACTAATTATCTTTTAGTTAAAGTAGTTATCTTTTAGTTAAAGTAGTAATCTTTTAATCAAATTAGAAGTTTTTTTTTTCTTTCTGTTTGGTCCTTTTTAAATTAATCTTTGTATCTATCATGACCTGTGTAAATATAATTTATTCTTGGTTTATTGTAATTATTATTACTTATATCTTTTAATATTATTATTTGTATTTAAGTGATTTAAATATTTTATTATTATTATTAAAATTTACCTATTGAATAAACTTAAATGTAATGTCATATCCTACTATGTTAGTCAAGTAAATCTAAACTTAAATCATATCAAGAATTAGTCATTTACATAAACTAATGAACTATTGGCACTAACTGAGCTGTAATGAACAGGCTTGTAGTAGCACTCAGTTCACAATAGGCGTAAAGGACTGCACCGGTAAAAGGGTGACACTGTTCCCTACCACCTCTTTGCCCATTTCAAACATTGAAATATACAAAAACAATTGAATAAAAAAAGTCTACTCAAATAAATTATACCAAGAAAGAAGCAACATATTCCTCTTTTCACCAATAGTGTATGCTATTTTATAGTGCTCTTTTTTTTTTCCTTTTTCTTTTAATTGATATACATTTTTATATCATTAAAAGGTATTTTATATAAATTTTTTATTTGATATAGATATGGATGATGTAGAATTTTTTTTTTTATTGAACATCGACTTTAATTTATTTCATGTAGTATTGGACAACAACAAAATTTCATCACCTTTATTACAAATTCATGTCTCAGTTGTCCTTCATTCAGATTTGGGTGAAGGGTGGAAGAAAGTGCTTGAGAGTGAAAAAATACATTTTAGTTTATAACTATTAGAAACACATGTTATGATGCAGTATCTACACATTATATGACTTAATTATTAAAAAATAAATATTGTGATATTAGTGTTAAAATAATATGAAGTGTAGAAGTATTGGCGTGTTGGTGGAATTAAAAAGCTTATGTTTCTTCCCAATGTTATTTATTTCAACAACAACACTCAATCTCCCTTGAAAAAAAACTCAAAGCAGCACATATATAGAGAAAGGGAATAAAGTCAAGGAATGGTCCCCTTTAATAAGGTAGGGAAAGCACATGCAAGGGCTTCCATGGGTGTCTTTTGCGTGCTATGAACAAGACAGAAGCAAGATCCACTTGAAAAAAAAAAAAAAAAACATTGTTCTGCCCAGTAGTGCAATTATTAAAATCTACTCACTTGTTATTTAATCACATTTTATTATCAACTTAAATGTCATGGTATTGTATTTTTTTTTTACAGTGACTAATCCAAGTGAGCCAACAAGTTTATGTTGTTTTTAATCCAGGATGCTGCTCTGCTGCAACTACCGAACATTATCTTTAACCATTTTCAAGAAGTGCAAATAACATTCAATTCCAAAGGAATGCTGCTGTAAAAGCCCTGTAGAATTTATTACGTGGTGGAGTTAATGCTGTAAAAATATCATACTTTTCTTCTTCCTCATATGTCACAGTATGAGGGTTGAGATCTGTGCAAACAACTCATTGATTTACCCTCATTGACTTGGTTTTGTTTTATATGCGATTGGATATTGGAAACGAATCTTGCACTTCGAGCTTCAAAATTCGAAAATCCATCCGCATACCTACCAACAAATGCTTTCTTTTTACGTAGAGAAAGTAAAAGATAACTGGCATGCCCTTTTTTTTACTCTACTTTCCTTTTTGTTTGTTAAAAAAAATAAATGCAGAATGCTAATTGACTCTCTAATCATAAAACATTTGTTTTGTTTTTCCTTTTCAGTTTAAGAAAAAACAAACCGAAAATGTTTTTTAAAATGTGAAGATGGTTTGATTTTAGTTTTGAAGAACATATATAGAAGAAATGAGTTTTCATTTAATAATATTTTGGCTTGAATTGGTGAGCAGAGGCACCAAGATACTGAAATACTAGAATGCGGAAGACAAGGGTCCGTCTTGGCTTTTGCTACGACAAAAAAGACAGAAGGAAAAGAGAAAATTTAGAAAAATGAGAAGAATTGAATAAGCATGAAAAAACTAAAAAAGAAAGTGATAGAGCCATAAAAGGATGGTGTTACAGCTGGATGGCTCATTGTATGATTACTTTTTACCATAATTGCCATACAAACGGAAACTGAACTCTCAACCCAACCAGGTCAACACAACACCCCAACCCAACAAATAAATAATAATCACTCACTCACTCATATCTGTCTGTGGCCGACACTGTGTTCCTCTCTTCACAACCCAAAACAAAAACTCATTCACCTAAATGCTTTTTTATTGCCAATTCAAATTGCTCGATTAAATATGAAATTAATACTTCTAATATCTGATCGCATTGAAAGGAAAAGAGAATAAATACAGTTATGTCCATTGAAATGGTGGTGTTGTTGTTGATATATACGATGATTATATTATTAATATAAAGTAATTATATAAAATTGTTCTTCATAAAATGCCAACAATATCTGCTTCCAGTCCTACACTACACTAGACCTACAGGGATGTGAGGTTGTGGAAGGTCTAAATCTAATTCCATGAATAAATGAGTGGTGAATGGAAGTGGTGCTAGGCAGAGATGGTTGGCAATTTAACTTGCTGGTCAAAAAGAGAAAGAGAAAGATACGCAGTTATTAAAGCAGGGAAAGACTATATATGTTTCCATTAGGGGTGAGGGTGGTTGAAATTAATGCCCAACTAGCTGTCCAAAACATTTGCCTTTATCGCTTTGCTTCACTTCTACTCTTCTTTGACAAAGCTTCCGGTGAAGAAGACACTGAAGCAGCAGCAGCAGCTGTTACTGCCCACGACTCATTCGAGCTATCACAGCTAAACGACATGTCCATCACGCCGTTTGGACTTCCCGGAACGCTTCCAAACTTGCGTTTCATGCATTGCTTCCCCTGCGACCACAATTCCAACACCTTCCTACACTCGTTCATCTTCTCCTGCACACACACATTCCACGTTTTTATTGCTTATTCCTACACCTCTCTAAATCAAACACAAAACCAAATTGAACACCAACCTTGTCGAATCCCAGAATACCCAAGAGTTGTCTCTGGTATTCACCTTCTAGACATGGCTCCACGCTTTTCACAACGTGCATCAGCGTAGCACTTGCCAATTCAGACGGCAGATAACCCATTAACCTCCAATCTGCAAGGTTGGAAAATAAAACTTAAATATAAACACATTGTAAGAAATCAATGAATTGTTGATGATGAACTTTACACACGAAAATTGCCTTTCAATTATTCTTGCTGATTTCAGTATTTCCTCTAACAAAAAAGATGTATACAAATTACCTCCGAGGACAGAGACAAGAACGCCTTCGCACTTCCTGAGGAACTCCCAGCAGAGATGATCCTTCAATCCAAGTCTTCTTGTGATGTAATCAAGAAAGGAGAGAGGGGTCGGCGGGTTCATCTTCCATCCAAGAGTGGAAAGGACCAAAATCTCCATCCTTTTAATCGTTTTGGCTTCGAACAAGTATCTACCCTCCTCCACCTACACAATTCAAAGCACAATCAAAACCAATACATAAATAACTAGCAAATAGAAGGAGAAGTAAATGAAGGCAATCTCTGTAAAGCTCAGAATCCCACATTTATTAGAGAAAACCTTAGACAAGAACTAAAAAATTCTATTCCCATCATTCCCTTTGTAAGGATGAGTTTCAGCTAAAATGTTAAGACTTTTTTTGTTGGTAAATGTTAGATTAGAGAAAGAAAGGTACTTGAAGGTCTAGGAGAAGGGGAACTTGTGTCTCCTCCACTTTGGCAGCGAGAGAGAGGCAAGCGACGGCAGCGAGGTGAGTCATCCACGGCTTGCCATCCTGAAAGCGGAAGGTGGAGAGGAAGCGGTCAAAGTAGTTGACGGCAAGAATAGCTGTGAGAGCGGAGAAGGAGTAGTGAGCCTTCACTCTGAGCATCCACTCCACGCCTTCTCTGCGAGCACACTCCAACGCAGGGTTGTTTTGGAGGCAAGCGCTTAAAGGGTTGTGTTGTTCTTTCCCCAGCAGCGACACCAACTCTTGTTCGTCACAAAACATGTCGTTTTGGAACAACACATGAGGGTACTGAAGGGAGTTTATTATGGTGCTGCCACCGCTAGTGTTATTATTAGTAATAGTATTATTAGAGCTTAGGTAATCATCCTCTGCTTGGTCTAATTCACCTTCCCCAACGTGTTCCTCCCAGTGCTCTTCGGAGCAGTATAGGGTGTCCAGAAGGGATTTGAGATTGTTGTCATGTGCATGATGATGGTGGTGGTTGGCCATCTTGGATGGCGGAACTTCTATAGGACTGAGAAATGAGGCGGTGGAGAAAGAAGGATCTCCATTGTGTTTGAGAGAAGGGAGAAGAGAGGAGTGTGTGTGCGTGACCCCTGGCAGTGAGCAGTGACAATAAAGAAGAGCGTGTTATTGTTATTTATTCCCCAAAGGGAAGCAGTTTTATTTTATTTCTTGGGAGTGTCTGATGGTAGCTCCAGAGGGAGATGAAAGATGGGCCATGCACCACAATTACTGGACACGTGACAAATGTACCCTACAAATTAATGGATCCCTCTTCTCCCTCTTTCATCCCTTCTCCCTAAACATCGTGTGTAGTGTGTTACTATTACTAGCTACCATTTCATTTATGGAATGTTTAAACCCTAGTAAAGGTACACTGCACACTTCCATCAGAACTAACGGTACTTTTTTACTTCTAATACCCATCCTTCACTGACACCCTCTCTTCTAACCATTCATTTAGTATTATATAAAGACAAAATAACCAGTGGTAAAAATAAATAAAAACACTAACTCACAACACAAGGCCTACTCAATTTTTTCTATTTCGCACATTACATACAATCAGTTAAATAAATATAAAAATATATTAATACAAATAAACAATAACAATACAATAATGTCTATTATTTCATAAAATTATTTTTCATCCTATTCATTTTTTATGCAATTTTTCTTTTCTCTTCCATCCTCTCTGCAGTTGCAACTTGCATTAATGATAATTTACTTTCCGAGCTTTCCTCTCTAGCCAAGTAATTCAATTAGCATTGCATATATTGTATAATTTTATTTTTTTTTTAAAAAGTGAAATATGAGTTAAAAATAATGATTAATTAGAAATGCTTAAATATATTACTTGATTAATGGGATATTTTAACAGTAAAATATAAAAATATTTTTTTAATTTATAAAAAATAACTTAAATTTTGGGTTTGCTTGATAAACTACTTTTATTACTTTCCTACTTTAGCTTATACTTTCATGTAATAATATTTTTAAATTACTTTACATTTTATATTTTTTATGATAATATTGGTATGAATTATTTATTATAAAAATTTTATAATTCTCTGAGATTTCAAACCTTAAAATACTTTATTAAGCGAAGACAACCACTAATGTTGATAAATTATACATTGCATTTAATTTTAGTGTAATAATTTTTTTAAGTGTTAATTTCATATTAATGAAAAAAGTAAATTGAAAAAAAAAAGCTCAAAAGAAGACACAAAAAGAGAACTAGAATAAAAAGGAAGACCAAAATCAACTTAGACCAGTAATATGAAAACAGAAAAAAAAAAACATTATAAAGTAAAATTAAAGGATAGACGCAGAGTATTGAAAAATACATATTAATACTATTGCATAAAGTTAAACAATTAGTACATATTTTTACTGTATTGATTATTTTTTTGTTCTTAAAATATAATTAATTCCTCAACTTGTAATTTAATAATAAATATATTAAGAATTTGTGGACTCTCAAAATAAATGACACAAAATCTTATAAACCACATTTCCAATGTATTTATTAATCACTATAGATAAGTTAGTTAAAATAAATAACAAGTGACTCCATTTAACTATAAGTAATCAAACCCATTTTAACTGTAAATTTATGTAAATCAAACCGTACTAAACATTCAAAAATAATTATTAATAAAAGATATTTGAAAATATTAAATTAAGAAACATTTTTATTATCACTTGCACCCATGATTCTCAATATATATCTTTTGGTGAAAAAATGGAAGACTCAAACTTATTTAATCAAATTCTTTACAAATTAGCATTTTTTCCGAATTATTTATTATTATCATACTCTTTGAGACTCGTCATAATCAAAATAGGTCTGATAACTCAAAACATGTTTATTTATAGAATGTTTATATAATATATTAACTGAGTTTAGTATAATATTGAAATAATAATAAATAATATATGATTTTCTTTTAACGTGGTAAAAAAATGAAAAAAATGAAAAAAGTGGCGCGCGCGGGAATTAAAAGAAACACAGTGGCCTACACGTGAAAAGAACATGTTGGAACATATAGATATATGTCTCTCTCCCTATCTCATGTCTGATTTGAGACAGAATGGCAAAGCCTCGATCAAGGTTTGACAAGTCATCCCAGTCCTGCTCCTGCTGCATCCTTTCGTTTCACAATAAATAAATTAAAAAAAAAACATATATATATATATATATAAACATATGAACCTTATATTCGTTTTGGGTGCATTAAACCATGTTTGCAAAATGAGCTGTCATCTGAGGAGGCACAATTTTTTATCTATCTGTTTTTGTTCGGTATTTATTTACTGGAACTGAACTTCTTCATGTGATTGGTGACGGTTGGGAATAAGGTAGGGATATATGCTCTTCATTCCTGTATAAACAAATTTACACTCATGCAAATCTTAGTAATAAACTGATCATCTACAAAAATCATCCTAATTGAAAGATGTTAGACTAACTTTAACTAATTCAATTCAAGCTCTTTTTAATCCAACAAACATAAGTTTGGAATGTTTTAAGAAATTAATACAAAAATTATTTGGTTAGTTTATCAAATTGATTAATAAAATATAAACATAATCTCACAAACACAATAAGTATTAACGAAATTGTAATGTCACAGATATTCTCCAGAAATTTATTGTCATGAATTAAATAAACCTGATGTCAAAGAATTAAATAACATATTTATTATAATGCCCAAAATATTATATTTAACTAAACAGTGAATAATAAAATAGTCAGTAAAATATAATCTCAACCTAGTGAATCAATTTAAGCCAACATATACTTTAGTTGCTCATCTACCTGCCGAGTTACATGTGTAGAGGGATTGAATTATTTTAGTTTGCGAGCATGTTTTTTTTCTTTTTTTTTTCCAAAATTTAGGAAAAATAAATTCCAACTTGCTTACCAGTATTTTCCTAATTTTCATAACTCTCCAAGAACAAACACGATTCTTCGTATTTCTTTAAATGGTTCTTTTCAAATAAAAATTATAACGTCTCATTTGTACTAATTTATATTAGTTGATATATAATATAGAACATTCAGATACTAATGTACCTCTAGCCTTTGGAACACAAAGCTTTGCAAAAGAACATATATATTAAAACTGGACAAAAATACATAATTGTTTAGCCATGAGAATAATCACAACATACATAAGGATAATCTAACAATCTACTAATTACTAAAAAAAAATTATTATACAATATTTTATATAAAATTATAATTTAATTAATTAAGTATTTTTACTTATGATTTAACTAATCTAATATTTTCATATCAGTATATACAACAATAAATATATATCATATACTAATCACATCATATTATTTGCACAACATACAAAAGACAATTAAATCATTTTTAAGAAAGATACCTTAATCATAAACCACATTCAAATTAAATAACATAATTTTTCATATTCAATATTTTATTAAAAAATCATATTAAATTTGTCTCATTTGAAACTAACACTTAATATATCAAAAATGTCCATAAAAACCATTTTTCATTTCTTATGTTAAAATTGTTACTTGTATCTATTATTAAAAAATAAGGATACAATTAATCAATCTTTTGAGCTTCCCAACACAAATTGTCATGTCATTTCCACTTAGTAAAATATTATATTGTTGAAAACAAGTTCACTTTATAGATTAAAATAAAACAAATTAATGTTTGTTAACACTTGAAAAAATATATTTGTTGTCTTTATTACAACAAATTTTATAATCATATAATATATATTTTCTTAACTCTTAAGTTACTTTGTTAATGATTGATGATCAACATGTAATTGTATGGTCTCACACGTTTCAAAAATATATACATTATTGTCCAGATTCAACATTTAATTAATCATGTCCCTTGAACATCATTTATTTTAAAGAAAATATATTTGTCATGATTTATCTTTCACTTGAGCTCAAAGTTATCATGGATAAGTGAGTAATGCACACATAATCATAACTCACTCATTGGATGTAGCTTGGACAAATTCACAGAAAATATTTTATAAATAATAAAGAATATCAGTTGCTTAAATCATTGTATAATTAAGCCATCTGTTATATTCATATTAACCAAGTAAGTTTATATGCACTTCATATATCTAGCACTTTTAGGTGCAAAGGTATATATATCATTTTTCACTTACTTATCAATTCAATAATAACATTATTCACTCGTATAAACAATATTAGGTTATTCATTAAATATTTACATCAATTCATTTTATTTAAAGATGACATACTTACATTAAAATATTTTGTTTCACACTTTTATAAATCTCGTCAAACTAATGGTAATTTCTAAATATATCACCTTACACAAAAATATCTCATCTTACAAAACATTTAAGAACTATAATGAAATTTTTAATATAAAATAAAATAATTTTTGAATAAAATTTTTGAGCCGATTAAATTTAATCTGCTCATATTACGATATCATAACAATGTCTTATTTATTATCTAAATTCATTAATATGAACTAAATTTTCAAGAAAATAAACTCCTAATAAAATAAATAACAAAACGGCAAACATTGTCAACTAAGATATTTCTAAGAAACCTCTTGTCTTGCAAGTACTCAATGGTAAGTTAGAATAATAAAGATTCCCGTATATTTCTAATACATTGGCTGAAGAAAATGGATATTTTTTTTTTTCTCTATGAAATGAATATGCTTTGTCATGAACCTGTTAGCTTTTCTTTGCTAGCAATCCTGTTCCCAATTTAAAATCTCGAATTTGTCTATTGACCTTTATGAAGAGATCTAATGCAAATTAAGATGATAAGACAAAGATGAAGATCTAGAGATTATATATTTTTTGGGAATATCAATTCAATTACTATAATCATTTAAAATCCCAGTATCCATGGCAAATTACTCTGTCTCACCTCACCTTAGCAAAAGCTTAGCTTTTCCACTTACATTCTTGACAAATAGGGTAGTTTTGATATTCAAAGTATTCCTAAAAATAGATATTCAATTTGACATGGATATACAATATAGTTTATTTTTGTTATGAACTCAATCTTCACTTTTAAAATATTGTATCCAGATAAAAAGTAAAGCCTGCATCCAAATAAAAAAATTAATAAAATTTGATTTTTTATGTACATTTTTTTAAAATTAAACAACTTAAAAAAAGTAATTTAAAATTTTCTTGAAATTATAAATTTATCGTTCAAATAAAACAAAACTACATAGAAATTTGTTTTTGTTTCTTACTAATAGCCACTTAAGTAAAAGATAATTGTTCAGGGGATAAAACTTATCAAATGAGTGTTTTTAATGATATATAAATAATTTTGTCTCTTATCACTTGTATCTTGAATGATTAAACATTATCATCTAAGGGATACGTGAACAGCTCTTGGATTGGTAAGATGATTTTTATAGAGAATTAATTGTTCATTGCATACAAATTTCTTCAACTATCAAGTTTTTATTTGAGAGATATAAGTAGATTTCAACAAACCTTTAACTAGCTCAATTTTTAATCAAAACTTATCAATTTCCATTCAAAAACATGTTCCTGTAAATTCTTATTCAAAATCAAATCTCTTTTACTCCAAATTGGTTTTCAATTCTCCTAATAATCATGGAACACACATAGCATATCTCGAACTAGGTTTTACTCTTAAAATGCAAAATTTCAACAACAATTACAATTTCTAAACATCTACCATCATTAAATACATTTCTTTTTGAACTAAATATATTTTCATATAAAAAAAGTGAACATATTTATATTTTTCTAACATTATCTCTCATTTGAATTATAAATTTTTAAAATCTATGTCTGTCATCATAGCAACTTTCAACCACTTCCACCAAATTTACTTTAAGCTTTAAAGTTCTTAATTCCTGTAAAACACCCGTAGTCCTCCAACTTAATATTATTCTATATTAATTTTTCTTACCCATAAACTCTTTGCATTTTAAAGAAACTATAGTTCTTAAGAATAAATAGGTTAAGCATGCTTACGTATACACATAATAAGTCAAATCTAACAAAACAACATATTTTTTACAGATTTAAATTACTATAGATTCGTATCTTTTTTAATTAATCATACATGTGACCTTGGATAGATAAACGAGAACTTGAAAATCAAAGATCGAAAAAACTTATCTTAATATATATTTTTTTTAGTTAAGATAATTCTAGTTTCTATTATTCTATGGTTTACTGTTCAAACAAGAAAAAAGAAAAAAAAATGATGGTTACAGAGGTTTAGGAAAAAGACATAAAGAATTTAGGAGAAAAATTATTTTTAGTTTGAATATAAGTTTAACTTTTTAACCTAAAATATAACTATCATTCTTTATTAAATTATAAAATAAGTCATTAGATTAAATATTCATTTAGTCTCTATGGTTTTGTTTTTTTAATTTATATACTTCAATTTTTTTTATTTTAATTCCTTCACATACTACTTTAAATTATTTTACTATCAATTTTAATATATTCTAGCTTGATTGTGTAAACCCACAACTATTAAAGTACATTAAAAATAGTTTTTATATAGGGATAAAATGAATTATTTTAGTATAAAAATTACAAGTAAAATTTGCTAAATATAAATATGAAAAGATTAGTTAAATCTTATTATTATATAAAAAATTATAAATAGTTATAATTTTTAATTTAAGTTATTTTATTAATATTTTTATATTAATTTAAGGATTAAATATAAGATATGAACTTTTATTAACTGATATAATTTTAGGAACAGTACAAACTTAATCGGTAACTTAATTTTCGGGACACGTTACGTTATTATTTTTTTTTTTTTTTTCTTTTTTTAAATTCTTGTATTCGTTTTTCATCCCAGGCATATCAGTAAGGATCCGCATGCTACCCAACCCATAAAAATTCTTGAACATTTCTACTAATTTGTTTTTAAAGCTGCAGCAATCTTTTATTTGAATATAATAATTTCTTTTTGAATTTTTCAATTATTTAAAAGATATCTTTAATTGTTATTGAATACTATTTTTTAAAAGATAATTTAGAGAGTAACATAATTATTTGAAACTAAATAATTTTTGACATATAATTAGTTAAAACATTAGAAAAAATTATTAGCAAGAATAGTAAATTTTATTATAAATTTGTAAATATTCATTTTATGAAATTAGTGATTGTCATTTGTACTTTTGGATCTTTAAAAAAATATTCAATATCTAATATATTAGTATTATTTCATCAGTTAAAAATAACTACTTTTGATGAATTTTGATACTTATACATTTCTTAGATTTTATCCCCCAAACGTTATATATTTGGTCCGTGTCTGGAATCATCCAATTTATGAGGTGAAACATTTTATTTTATGCACGTGCATTCATTCTTTTTACTTAGAAAATTGTGTTTTTTTTATAATTTGAGTTAAATTCAGTTTTAATTCCAATTAATAAGATCATTGTTTTAATTTTAGAAACCATTTGATTTTCATTTCTGCCACCTAACTTTATCCAGACAAAGTCACTCGTCCAAGATATATAACCCATGTAGTTTTGAAAACAATTGATAATTCTTTTGAAAATGGATAACAATTTAATCATAAAAATAGTTTTGAAAACAATTGACAATTCTTTTGAAAATTGATAAGAATTTAATCATAAATATACGAAATATTTGTTGCCTAATTCTGTCTGTGAGAAGATCACTCATTGACGATACAAAAGCATTATATATATATATATTATAGTCATGAAATTTGTAAATAGATGACAATTTAATTTTTGAAAAAAAAAGTAAAATTTAACTTAAGCTTTTTATTATTGTATAACTTAAATACAAATGACTAACTTAATGACAAATGAAACAATATAAATTACAACTTAACATTAAATTGATTTGATAACATGCTAATGATAAAACAATGCTATAAAATTTAATAATAGGACATAATAATATCATGATTATTAATTTCCAGTCTTTTATAAACTAAATAAATACGAGTTTTACATTTAGAAATTAAAGTAATCATTTAACCATTTTTAAAAGTTAAAAGATTTGATTTAATGAATTTAAAAATACAAAATTAAATTTGACCAAGAGTTAGTTAATGAAGGAAAACACTTTTCCTCGTCCTCAGCTTTTATAACTGGTTAAGTTGGCTCTATCTATATATATAAGAAAAATTTAGGTTCTTGGCATCAGCGTCTGAAGTGTGCACAGTGGATGATCTATTGCAGAAGTCGAAAGAAGATTTTAGAAAGAGACTTAAATACAAACCCTTTGGCCTCGGTGAAATTTCTCATTTCATTTGTGATTCGTGAGTATCATTCCCTGTGCTTCAGATACCCAAAACAATAACGCAATGTGACGATTACGGAAGTGTACACCTCCCAACATAATTTACTACTAATATATAACACAGCACAAGGACAACTCAGTTCTTCTTTTTGTCGTACGATAAAGAGATGTCTCTGCAATCGCCCCATCACAATAAATTGTGGGAACAGAGCAGCGAACCGTAGGAGTAGGACTGATTCAGACCCAGCTACTTAGCCGTGTCAAAATTATTAATACTAACATCTTTATTTTTTAATTATAATGGACTAAACTTTTAACAAAATTGAACTCAAACTTGATGAAGCTATAAAAACATGTCTTAAATGCTGAGACCACATAGTAAATAAAATTAGTACCATGTTTATAGCTGTAATTAAGTATCTGCCACATAAGCGTTTGTAATTTTTCTGTGATGACATGTTGCTTTCTTTGTTTTCTTTTATTTGTTTTGAAATTGTTCTACTACTATTATATGGCTCGATCTCCGAGGAGAAAGGTGGAGTGGGGGCAGATAAAGAGAAAGAGGAAAAAGGGGTAGCTAGGTAAACATAGTGATTAGTGATAGTGCAAGCTGGTGAGAAGAGACAGAATCAGTGAGAGGAAGTGAAAGGTGATGGTAGATATGGTGGTGGTTGTGGAATGTGGAAGCTAGTTGTGGTTTCCAGCACACCACTCACGCAACAAGCAACAAGCAACCTCTTTACTCTTCTGCACCAAACCATAGTACGAAATGTCACCACTTGCTCACTGTTTAAGTATAGTTAATTAATTAAGCGTTTATTTCATTTGGGGTCAAAGCAAGGTCCATTTTTGCAGTTAAGGCTTTGTTATGACAAGATCATTATTAGTTTTCTGATCTTTTCTTTGCTAACTTTCTCCTCAAAGTAGTGTGGTGCGATTTCTTTCTAAGACAAAAACAGCGACACGCACTTTAAACTGGTCAAAGTCAGACATGTCCACTCCCTGAGTGGCTGGCTGATGTTGATTTCTTCTTCCATTTGAATCGCAGAGCAGGAAAATAAAGGAACAAACCCTTTATTGGGACTCATGAACCCTTTCCACAGATCCTACTATTACACCTACATATTCATACTCAGGGAAAAATGGAACAAATATCTTCCTCTCGCGTGCATCTTTTTGGATCCTTATGCTGCTAAAGATACAAGTTATTATGAACTCTCCTATAATATACTCATACCATTACTTTTTTTCTTCTTCTTTCTGGTGTTAAATATTGGATTTGTTTATGTTCATGGATCCTTAGATTTGTTAATGGTTGATCAGATTGTTTTCTAAATGAACGAGTGACAAATGATTTATAAAACTGCACATTACTAATTAATTTAGCCTCTAAAATGTTATTCAACGATAAAAAGTTTATAAGATTATAAATGGTAATCGATTTAGCTCACAAATTTGTAATATTTGATTAAATTTATCTCTTAGATTAAAAATAATAATTTCAGTTTTATCTCTTAACTCTCAAATTTTATGAATTATGTCCTATAACTTTTCTTGTATACTTTTTACTAATATATATTTGACAAAACTATCTAATAAGTTAGCTAGTAGTTATTAGTTGATAGGTTTTTAACTCATAATTTCCAACCTAATCTCATAAATTAGTTTATTAGATTAAAATTATCTTAATATAAGTGATAAATGTAAAATGACATAATATGATACATATACATAAAATTTATTATATAAAGAAAATTTATGCTGTTTAAATAAAAATATACTATTGCAGAATTGTAATTTCATATTTATTTAAAAGAATTAAATATTTATTAAAAATTTTAGTACTTTTATTATTTTTTGTAAAGTTGTACACGCTACTTTATCTCATTTTATTTAAATGAGTTGACGAGTATTGATCAAATTTAATTTGTATTTTTGGAGCAACTTAATTTTTATTTATTTAAAAAACTATTATATTGAATTTTTATTTCTTACCAGTTTTAGGGTGTCTAATTTTTACGTAATATCATGTAATAAAATATTAGTTACTTTGATATGTAATATTTATTTATTTTTAATTGAAATTACATAAAATATCAAAAATATAACTTTTATTTCCACTAAATTGAAAAGTAAAAAATTAAAAAATTGTATTCAAAATAGAAAGAATAATAATGAAATAAAATTAAATAAGTTACAACATAAAAGTTAACTAAATTAACTTATAAACTTAAAATTGACAAAATAAACTACCTTAACATATCAAATATTTTTATATTGGTCAAATTTGTTAGATTATATACAAAATATATTATGCTCATACAGTTGTCTTTTATCTCCTAAATGTTAAAATTGTATGACAAATTATTAACAGTTTAGATGATAGATTTCTTTTAACAATTGTTTCGTTTTGATTATATAGATTTATTTATTATACTTATTCACACTTGGATAAAAATATTAACTAAAATATCTGTAAGATATTCTAAAATTCAAATAATACATAATTATAGATTAAGTAAATAATTACTTCATGAACTTGTATAAATAAAATACAAAAATTTAAAAGATGTATTTTTTTACCATCTTAATTTTTTTAGATTTTTTCTACAATAATAAATATAAACATACACTTGTAAAATTAAATGTGAAACTAAAAAAAATACAGTAATAATATAATATAATAAAATAAATTTTCACATATATAAACTAAATAAGTCACATGATGACTTAATGACTGTGGGAAAAAAAGGGAAGGGTCAATATTTCAATTAATTCCAGTAGTTTTATCATTATTTATTGAGTAAATTGCATTTTAATAGCAAAATATAGATAATATTAAAAAATTAGGAGTAAAGTTCACAAAATCAAATAAGTTTAGAAACAAAGGCATAAAAAAGTTTTAGGGATAGAGTTTGTGAAAATTTAAAATTTTGGAGACAAAATTACAATAAGTCCTTGATAAACCAATTTGATAAAAAAAATCGATAACTAAATTGATTGATAATTTTAATTTTATAAATTATTATATTGTTTTACTTAGTTCAAAATTTTAATCTGACAACTAACTAAATGTTGGAGATTAACTAATTGAATAATATATAGTTTTAGAGACCAATGTAATCAACTATCCCCATTTTAAAGACTACATTGTTGATTCACACATTCCATAAAATATTATTGAAATTTGTGGGATGATATGAAATTGCTCTCTTAGAATAAGTTATTTGTGCACTTGACATTTTAGATGATTTCTGCATGGTCACAAATAACACAACAAATTATACAATTAAAAAAAAAATTACATTTGTGTGTCTCCTAAAAATACTTGGAAAATAATTGTTCAGGGATAGGTACACAATTTTTTACAACAAAATATGAATATTCTTTGTTAAATAGAATGTTAAATTTCTTTATTTATTAAAATTAAGACTTGTTTAAAACATATCAATAAGTTACTATGAAGAGGAAACTTTCCGTATCATATATATTTGGTTAATTACATAATGTTTTGTTGGACGAAAATATAGGAGAGATGAAAATGTATGAGTGGAAAAAGGATATGTAAAAAAAAAATGATCTTATTTTATTCGATGGGAACTAAAGAAAAAAAAATAAAAAACCAAAATTACAGTATTTTAATTATTTTTCTTTTCTTTCTCTTCATACAAAGAATAAGGAAGGTAAATTGTCTTTTTTTTTTTTCAGACATAGACAAAAAACACTTACCCCTAAATTTTGAATTAGACAAAAAAATTGCCATTTAAAAAAAAATCTCACCAAATATAACAATTTTTTTTATTTATATTTCCTTTCTTTATCTTCTTTATTCTTCCCTTCTTTTAAATAACACCAAATGATTGTCTCTTTCTTTTCTCAAAAAACTCTCACCTTTCCTTTGTAAACATTAAAGGCCATTACTTTTAGTTTTAGTTAGATAATAATAATAATTTGTATTTTATTAGTAAGAGCTTCAGTAATTTGTATTACATTTTTTCTTCATATTTTGTTATTGTCATTATAAAAAAATAATAATAATGCGCATACACAAATTCGATCAACTTTTTCCATTTTGTTATTTATACTCAAGAAGGTGCATTATTGCTCCGCACAATTAATCATATTATATAATCATTTCACCATTTTCTCTAGGTGCTTACATCTCTAGTAGTAATAATTAATCTAACACAGAGAATACTGTCCTGATTTCAATTATTAAATGGTACTAGTTCAATTATTTTCACGTGAAGGATTTTTAAAACATTTGTTAATATTTTAAATTTCAAATTAATATTAATGATTTTTTTTATCAATTATACCTTTAATTTTTACATAATTTCTATTGTAATATAAAAATGAAATAAAACTTGTTGTTAGAGCATATGCAATTCTATTGTATAAATAATTTACCTAATTTTAAACAATTCAATTAATTTTTCTCCAATAAATGTTTCAATTAGCTACTCATTTAACTTACAAATATATTCTCTTTTATCAACATTTACATCCTCTCTCCTATATTCAATATTAATGTCAGAAAAAAATAATTATCTATATAAGTAATTTTCTCCAATTTTAAATATTTTTTTAATTATATACGACACACGTTGACAAACAATTATATTATGTAGTTAAGTCACACGTTCTTAAATTCAAGAAAAAATGTTACATATCTTGATTTTTTCATTAAATTTTAAAATACATATAAAACTGGGCAACTGTATAATATTTTTGTGAATTAATTTGATTAAACCAAACATGTAAAAAAAAAATAAGATATAAATTTGCCCACAGTGAACGTAAATCATGTGTGGGGGGTGTAGAGTTGTTGAAGAAAAAAAATTATAATATTAAAATCGGGGGAATGAAATGAAGGCATGATAAAAAATGAAAAGGTTATTCTGAGGTACAATAATTATTTGAATTTATTGATTTGTCCAAAACTGAGGATCTCTCCCTGAAAAATCGTACTAAGAAAAGAACAGTGTGTGGGTTATGGATGATGGGCCACAAAGATCTCCATCCAGCTGGGTGAAGAGTGAAGAAGGGTCCGCAACACAGACTCGGAGCTTAATCATAATGTTTTCTCAGTAATCATAAAATGCCACAACACTACATCAAACTGTCATGAATGAACCCATATAATGTTCTGTTCCAGGGTTTCACTTCTTGTACTGTATATTGAAAATAATTCTGTTATTATTAGAAGTTGGTTTACAGTTATTTCTGATAAGTGCGAACAAAACTAATCAAGTTGATTAGGTAGTATGTGATAGGAGCCTACTAAACTTTTTAATTAAGTGTTAATAAAAATAATTAGTAAAAATTTATAATACTAATAAGATTTATAATTATGAATTGAGGTTTGAGTAAGTTAACTCAATATCATTTTTATAAATATTAAATGTCTCTCAAGTCTAAGATTACTGTCTTTTTATCATTTATTGATAAAAATATCTTTGTAGGTATCCAACGAACTTCGAAGATACCTTTGACTTTGAAATGAGATTCTCATTCTTACCTCTCAAAATGATAATACTGAGTATTCCAAATCAGTCTCACCACAAATTAATCTTTTCCATCAAACCTATTACTTTTCCATGAAGCAGAAATTCCATTATACAACAAAAAAATAGCTGATTATTGATCTAGAAGATTGTAAAGCTTGACTTTGTAAACCTTGGTCCATGATGATCTCTTAAAATATTTACCATTTAGGTATTTATTTATTCATGGCACAGGTAAGTCAGTTACAGTGAGGATTGACATTGTTGCATTACTGTAGAAGAACTTGGACACTTCCTCCTCAAATAGTATTGCCCAAGCATATGCTTGAAGACGCTCAATTATTATTTATGGCATGTTCAAGTACTGATAAGAAAATAAAATAAAAAAGTTATATTTTTATAAGCTAAAATTAATTTGTGTACAAATTAATTTCCTGTGAAAATTTATTATAAATTAGCTTACACTTGAATTAAGTTTAGTTCACAGGAAGATTCATTTTATATTTTTAAGTTTTCTATTAAATTTGTTTATTGAAAAAATTGTCTAAACAAAACCTACGTATTTAACTGTATTGATTAGTTCGAAGCAAACTCCTACAAAGTATAATTATGACCATTTTTTAACTTGTTTATAGAGACGTGTTGTTTACTTTTTTATTTATGAATTTCTGTTATTATTTAATACTTTAGCTTTAGATATAAATTACATGTCAAATTATGTTAAACATGTTTAAAATTTGAAGTATATATATAAATATATATAGATCAGATTAACAAGAATAATCGACTCATTGACAAGTGTCTCGACATGATAAATACCGAATCCATTTTAACTGCTTTAAAGGGGATAAAGATCTTTGACATGGATAAAGATTTTCGGCTTAAAGGAGAACTTTTAGCTGATTAGGTTTAACAAGATGTTAAAAAAGGATTTTTGTTATGAATAAATAACTTCATTTGATTAGCATGATCTTAATTTGCTTGATTTAAATGGCAAAACACCCAAATCATAATATATGACTTGACATAAGTCTGCAGCAACTTAGAAAACGAAGGGTTTTGGTAAGTAACATCACAGTTAGAACCGTATTGGTTGTCTTAATGATGTCATGTTACTCTGTTAAGTTTATAAGAGTTTTTTCACTTTATATACATCTCTTCTTCTTGCTACACCTTTTGCTATTATTGCATATACATATAGAAAATTATCGAAACTAAATGCAAAAAAAAATTACCTTCTCATGATATGATTGGTGAAGCATTGGAGGATAGCGTTTGAGGCTCGATTCCACATACGTGACCTGCGTTTTGTTTCTAAATATTATTCAAGTTAATTTGAGTAAATTACCATTTTACTCCAAATAATGTGTTTTTAATTTAGCATGTCAGACAGTGATATTATTTTTCATAAGATTGACAAATGCTATTACTCAAGGGAGAAAAGAAAATACGATCGTACCTGCTGAAGTGCTGAACCCCGTGGTTTCTAAACTGAGATATTAAGGAGTTTTTGGCTGATTTTTATTTTATTTTTAAATTAGGTTTTGAATATGAAAAATAAAGGCTTACTTTTAATAGTTTATGGATAAGATGGAGCGAACAGTGTTTCCATAATCAAATTCTAAACGACATATTAACCATGGAATTAGTAGCACTTTAATCAACCCTAGTGAAGTGATATAATCAAATTTTTAAATTAGGAAATAAGTAAGAGCAATGAAGAGTTTGCAATTTGACATTGGGTGACTTTCTTATTTTGTGAGGGCAATCAGATCCCTGAACACGAACAAATCCAGCTCTTACCCACCTTCAATGCGACGACATACCTTGGCCACTGTTGTAGTCTGTCTGGAGCAAGGTATAGATATAGATATGTTTTCACGAACTTCTCAATTAAAAAAATAATTATTTTTTATTAATTAAAATTAACTTGTTCATGAATTAATTTATAAATTCTTTTACATAATTTTTAGAAATTTTATTTTTAGTTTATACATAAATAAATTTTAATTTACAAATAGTTTTTTTTCTTAGAAGTCGGTTCACCCAAGTATATTCTTAATGAATAGGCAAATTGATGTTTAATTTTCAAATAATTGCCTCTGGGTTGTGAATTTCCTCAATGGTTTGTAATTATGAGGCATCCTTTGCAACCAGGTAGTAAGTTTAGGGGTATCCTTCACATTTTATTTGAACCCAATTATAAGTTCAGCCATTATTTTGCTATCTGATCAATGCGTTTGTGATTTTACATCCACCTAGGTAGTGTGAAATTAATTTCACATTGGTTCTTGAAATTATTCCTTCTAAGTTTCTAAAGATTCTTCACATTCAAACTTACCTCCCCTCTTGAGTTGAAGTCACTGGGTCAACACCCACAACCAAATCAAACTTTCGTACCTGAAGCAAAAAAAAAATCCATACTGACAATACATCTAATGCTCATTAAAGTATAAAAAAACATCTTTATAATATGTGTCAATTATTTTATAAAATGAAAGAAGACCCTTTTTCCTGTCTTATTCCCAACCTCCCTCCACCATCTTAGCCTCCTATACTGTAAATCTACCAAAAGACGAGTCACATTTTCACTGGACCCCACCACTCTGATCACAGTAGGTTAGTCGATCACCTTGTTTTCTATCCTTGCTAGCAATATTTTTGGAGTAAGGGAGATATATGGGACAAAAGTGCTTAGTAGCTTGATTGGAGACCGTAGGGCTATTTTATTTCCTATTATTGGTTATGGGTTAGAATCAAATATCTTGAGTTTGTAGCCATTGGTTCTAAACCCTTGGTGATTTCATCTACATAAGGAATTTTCCATACTGATTATATTCTTTAATGGAAAAAGCATACAAATTTATGACTCTTAATTATTTTTATCATCTAACATAGAGAATGAATATAATTTTTTAATTGGAGAATGGAAGTCTCATCCCTCACACACAACCCCTTATTTTGCCTTAGTTCATCAATATAAAAAAGAACCCAGCGTCTACAGTTATAAAGCAAATTACCCTGGGGAAAATGTTATTAACGGTCATACTGAAAGGAAATTTCTTCGAGTGTTTGACTTATTGTCAAAACTAACATAATTGTCTTGGAATTTAGAAGCATACTCAGCTAAAAATCTCAAAGCAGCCAGACATAGTTTCTCTCCGTTTTGACTTGCGCAGAGTCCTACAAACCTAGTTGAGCTTGACCCTTGCTGAGATTGACATATACATGTCGGATCTCAACCACTCTTAAATGGCCCGTGACTAATATAGCTGGACATAGGACACCTCAATAAAAACCCATAATCCAGAATTGGTACACAGTACAACCCTATGCTTCCCCCTCACTTTACAGAATTTTCCAGTTCCGGGTGTTTTTTCACCTCGTTATGGTGATTATCTGATCTCTGGGAATGAATCCAAATTCAGGTTGAAAGCATCCCCCAAAAATTACGGGGTTAAAATTCAAATGCTGAAGCCCACGCAACAATAAAAATATGCTCAGACTAAAAAATGACATTGAATTCTAGTAAATTTCTTATAATATTAGAGGTCGTTAAACAACAAAATTCCATTCCTTACTGCCAACCAGACAGTTACCTAACCACCAATTTGCATCGCCAATAAAATGTTCTACAAAACTTACAAGTCAACAAAGTGAAGCTCACTTCAATAATTTTCTCTGTTTCTTTCATAATAAGCTCCATATCCCAGTCAATCAATGACTATCCACTACCATTGACAATATAGGTAGGCCATAGAGCAATTAGGTGGGAAAGCATATGTAAAAAGCAATGAGCACACCAAAGTAAACAAATTCCACTATATATACATCAACCACTCCCACGCTTAAAATGTTGTCGAATAAACCTTTCCGCATGAGTAGGGTACTTATCTCTAATGTATTCCCGAAGGCACTTCTGATAGGAGAAATCGATCCAGACACCATCAATTCTTACAACAAAAAGACACCTGGACTGTCGATACTGGGGATGGCGGTCAACCTACAACAAAATAAGTCACATCCATATCCTGCACTATCTATCTGCTTTGGAGTGTAACCAATGCATATCATTGACAAGAAAATCCAAAAACTAATATCGGCTGAAGTTCCAGTCTTGTGGTCGGATCATGTAAATTTTTATAAAATGGGAAATGTATATGAAAAACATAGGAGTTAATAGTTTAAAAATAAAATGAGATAAAGGATTTTACTCTTCTAAAGTATAAGGACACGGACATCTTATTAGATTATTGACCTTTTTTCCAAATTTTAATTGGAAAGGAGGGGGTTTGGTCTTCAAAATTGATTATCAAATCAATCACATGAAAGTAAATTGTAAAGGATAAAGTGAAATCTAAATATGAAGTGTTATATTCCACAATAATGGGTTTTAGAGGACAAACTTTCAGGAAGCATTTAAGCAAGAACCGATTAGCATAAACATGATTTGATCAAAATTAACATAACCAAGCCAATAAGGGAATAAAAGTATATCTATTTTGCTAAAATGTAAATGAGAATATCTGAAAATTCACAAAGATCCGCACAAATATACCTAATGTATTCTATGAGAGGTGCAATAGTAAGTACATTTGATATAACTGACGAGGTAACATAGATAGTAATAGATGATAAAAGCTCCTTCAAAATACTTTAACATTGACAAAAATAAAAGACAAAGAAAGTAAGAAAGAATGAAAAATCTTAACAACTTACGAAGCACAAAACTGACAGAACAGCATAGTGTAGCAATTTTAACTTTTTAACTTTTTAACTTAAGTCCACTTTTAATCCTCTTGTTTTCACTAAAATTTGATTTTTACTCTTGTTTTAATTTCTACAACGTTGTCCACATAGTTATACTAATTATAAATTACTCCCTATGTCAGTTTGCATTGAGCTCCATAGAAACAACTTGTTTTTCCGCTGGCAAGAAATCAAATTGGTGTACGAGGAACTCCTTTTTTCAATGATTTTGCTTACAATAAAATGGTATTGCAAAATGCCACCAACAATCAAAAGAGAATCTCTTTAATAACAAGGTGAAAAAGGAAGTTTCTTGAAACAATTTGAAAACTTAAAAAGGATAAACTTTGCAATTGAATTGGGAAAATGTTTAAAGAGATTAAAAGTATAATTAAACCTAATATTTTACTTGGGTAGATAAAGGGGCCGAAGCTTTATGCCAATATGGTTCTGACATAACTTCTACATTAATTTGAAGATTTATCAAAAAGTATCATTTACAATTTTATATATACAGTATTATTTCATGGAAACTACTATTCAACAGACTACTAATTAACTAGCATGCTGATTAAAAAAAAAAAACTAATTAACTAGCATTTTGCATATTGTAGTTTTGGCCTAGTGATGAAGAAGAAGAAATCAAGCAGCCATTTAAGTTGGGTCACCAAATCGTTCCACATGAATGGAGGGGGAAATATCAATTATTTAAAAATTCTATTCATAATTTCAGATTTTAGACATTTAGCTTAATCAAGGCTCGAACTAAAATTTATCAAAAACAAAAGAGATGGGAACTATAACTGTAGCAGTCATGTAGAGAGTTTCTTTCTTAGACCTTTCAATCTATTATTGGCAAATAAATGTAGATTTTGCACTATCAGTTATCATCAGGAGACAAGTTCTCATCTCTTTAAGTTAGTGATAAATCTCAAACATGTTAGGAGTATTTGAGGATAAATATTAGTATTAAGAGTCCTACCAAATGTTTGTTTGGCTTTTATAGGGATATCACAATCTTATCTTAAATTTTCGCTATTTTTTAAGATCCCATGTTCCATCATGATTGCTAAGTGAAGACTTCTAAATCCAAAATCTGTTCAAGCTTGTCATTGCCAGGTCTATTTCTCTTATAGTTGCCTCTAACATTACAGTTGCCTAACATTTTTGGCCACAACAGTCTGATACTTTTTTCTGATAAAATCAGTCTATGATAGCTTTCTTCTTTGTTAAGCAATCACACTTAAATATAACAATATAAAAACACAATTCAAACCTGAATTTCGAACTTTTTTGCTCAGGAAGTTACTCCAAATTACAATAGTCCATCTTCTAGTGGAGCCTCATCCTAGGACTGACTCTTACAGCTATCGTGATCCTTTTCTCATCTCTATTTTCCTTGTTTTTGTTCATTTTATCATGTATTTCTAACTTTCCCAAGGCTAATTAAGGATGAATTCTACTTGACCTTTGTCTAATTGAGTTACTCTTCTAGAGTTTAGATCAATTTTATTCAGTCTGTTTCTTTCTAATTTTGCTCTTAATGTTTTGCTTTGACTGTTCACCACTAAATTGATACTTCGGTTTTGAATTCCAATGGAATTGGTTCATTGGATAAAAGACTAGATTTGGCTTAGGAGCTATATCTTTCAGATATCTGGGATGGAATTAGAATCTAATGTTTCTCTTTAATTGAGTTTCATACAAGGAAATATGATTCTAATAAAAGAAAAAGTTTTTTGCATGAAACTATTGGATTCTACCTATTCTAGTGCATTTGAATGATAATTGAAAGAATTGGCGGTAATCAAAGAATAATGAGATTAGATAAAATTAATGCCTAACCGCTTAAATATTCACTTCATATTGTGTGTTTCCTAATGTCTTGCTTTCCGTTCATTGTACTACATTGTCGCATTTTATTCTTTCTTGCGGAATATCTGGATCAACACCTATCCTATCCTCACAGTTAGTTCAACTTGCAATAGGTTGATAGTGAGTGGTAACTGAAACAACAATCTTCGTCTATATACTTGCCTTAATTGTTTGTTTAAGACGGGTAGCCAGCCAACAATTGGTAATAACCAAAAGTTGGAAAAAATAAAATAAAAGGTCTGAATTTAAGTTTAAAACATTTAAGCACGTCTGCCTTACCATCTGATAAAAATTCCCTCATAAACAAACTTATCTGTTGTTAGTAACAAAGTATCAGAGGCTGCATTTGACATCAAGGGAAGGGGTTTGGATTTAATGAGTCTGGATTAGGGGTGGATTAATGAAGAGAATATACAAATTAATAAGAATTCTAAATTCATTCTATCAGAAAAAGATAGATTTCAATAGAATAAATATAGAATATAAGCAAGTAGAGAGAATCGATCCCTCACATTTAGCTTAGAAGGCCAAGGGTTACAGTCGTTAATTCATCATTTTCATTTAATGGCTCTAATTCAAAACTAAAAATGTGAGGATAAGGTGAATTTGGAAGCCATGGGATGGTTCAAACAACTAGATTAGTAGCTGTTTAGAAGCCTTGAACAGTAACAACAATGGGTAAATTGAAGGGGATAATACTTGGCTCTATTAAGTTAGGGTCACAAGAGAGTGGCCAACCTATTCTAGCCAAACAAATTAAAAGTATATTTTGGATTCTCCACTCTCCTCCTTTGCTAACAAAGCTTACCCCTGCTAATCCAGAGGACAAATTGCCTATCTCTTTCACACACCACCAAAATTTACACCATCATTGACAAAGTAGTGGAAAAGAAAAAATTAAAATAGCCCTAGAATGATAATATGTAATTAAAGGAACAATGTGCTAAACCAACATGAAAAGAGCCAAGATATAGGTTTTGTTTGTTTCGGCAAAAAAAATGTTTACGAGAAGAGACCCTATTCTAAGGATAAGATAAGCCAGATGACTGAGCAAAGGCTTACAGTAGTACTCACAATTGACCTTTCAACGATAGAAAACCAGAAATGATGAACCCAGGATCCTCTAGTGGACTATGAACATTGTTCAATCTTGGCAGTCGAGTGAAACCTTATAGGCAGTTTTGGAGAACGTTCAATGGATTTCAGTATCTTACAGAAGTAAAGCAGATGTCTACCTGCCAGGTCAGGTTTGAAATAACCATGGTTTTACCGTTTTACGCAGATTCCAACTGCTCACAGAGCAATCACTGTGATCAAACTAAGCTCTGACATCCTTGTTAAAGGGATGTCATGTGACTTGTGACAAATACACCACCTCCTAAGGAAATAAAAAATAGTCCAAGGGGTGTAGATGAAATCAAGCCACCAAACATGATGAAACGAAAGTCTTAGAAATGCCTATCAAAGTTGTGTAACTTAAAATTCAGGTTAAAAGGCGTTTACTTAAATATGAAATGGGTGAGAAACGTAAGATCATACCATTTGCCATATATGATATAGGAGCAGCAAAAGTTGCATGATTGGAATATTTTAAGTAGTTTTTAACCAGTTACAAATTACAAGCACTTAGAACAACTACTACAATCAGATAAGAAGTTGCAAACTAATAAGATAAGAAACTAATAATTGGAATATTTTAAGCACTTAGAAGTTACAAATTGGAATATTTTAAGCGCTTAGAAGTTGCAAACTAATAAGATAAGAAACAGTAAAGCAACCAAAGTAATGACACAATCACATCACAGCACAGAGAAAGTAGCATTTCTAATGCAAAACGACGACGTACGCAACAGACACATTATCCAGTCTGAGCGCTTACCATAATGGATTCAAGGCCGCATCCAACCTTATCTTCAGACTGTGGATGGAACGCAAGAAGCTTCTCAACAATCGCTTTCTCGTCCTCCATATTCAATCGCGCTCCATCCATGTACCTGCAGTGTGTGGAACACATATTAAAAAACTAAATAAAATCCACTTGAGATATTTTGTAGAAATGAAATTCAGAAGCGACCTTCGGGTGTGAAGAATGTCCTTGGCGAGCATAACAATAGGCTCGATGTCCCTCAGAATCTCCTCTTCTTTGTCCTTCCATTTACGGTAATCGGGGTCGTCCTCCCACCGCGACTGCCTTGACGGGAACTGAGGTTTCCGCGCAAAGGAGCTATTGCTAATGCTGCCGGAGTTTGTTTTCTCGTGCGCTTCCTCAGATGACAGGCTTGAGGCGGCGCTGCACCACGGCCGGTGAGGCGCCACGACAGCTCCGGCAGTGAAGCGTTGGTAGTTATGGAAACAAACTCGAAGGAGGAGAGCCTGTCTGAGAAGAAGAGGAGAGCCCATGGGTTATGGGTTTTGGTTTATGGTGGTGTGGGTAATTGGTCCTGATAATCTCGTAACGGGTCATAGTCAAGGCCCATGGTGGGTCCCAACCCAAGAAGTGGGTTCGCAGCCCACTTGTTAACGGAATCGAACATCCCTTCACTGTTTATAAAATCATAAATAAATAAATCAATTATATCACTATGCCTGTGTGTTTTCTGTCCAATAAAAAGAAAGCTAGTTTCACTTGAATGTCCAATTAATGGTATCTATACTTTGGGTTACTTGTCAGAAATAAATAAAAATTTATCAAATAATATAAATGATATTATATCAAAATTAAATTAGTATATAAATAATATTTTTCTATACTGATAAATTTAATATTTTTTTCACGTACAGCTGGACCAATAAAATTAGAATTTAAGGGACCTTTTGTAATCTACTTGAACATTTATGGGTTAAGTTTATTCTAGTAGTCCAAATTTAGCACACATATGCTATTAATTACATTTAGCTCTTATGACTGTTAAAGAAATTTCCTTCATTTGAAAATTTATGCATGTCTTTTTTTTTTTTTAATGTTATATGTTATTTCTATTTATTGGGAAGATAAAAGGGCACTAAAGAAATCAGAAGGAAATTTTGCAAACTTTGCTAGTTTCAAGTTACAAATACTTAACGGTCCATGCAATTATCCTATTAGAAAAAACATTAATCATATCATATGATTATTCTGAAAATAATCATGTTTTTTTTCAAACAAAATATTTCATTGGAAGATAAAGGCTCTCTTTAACTTTTCTCATTTTAGACGAATCTGGCACCTTTTTTTTCACCACATAGTGTTTATCCTTAAAAATATTTTACTTTTAAAGTTATATTTATATTTATCGTAAATAATAATGTTTAAATGAAAATTGTTATTTAATATTGTTGATATTTTAAAAAAATTATTAAAATTAATTTTTTAAATAAAAATAGTAAATTAAACTATATAAACAGTAGTTAAAAATAGATATTATGTTTTCTATTTAAAAATAGAAAACATAAAACTACATCCTCTAGTATACATATGCTTTTGTATGAGGTATAAAAACACCTAAAAACATTGTATGATATATGTTCTTGCATACTTTAAAGAGTTTTCTTTATTACTTGATTTTTGAATAGTTATTGTCAGTATTCGGTCTTTAATAGAATTTCAGTCTTCAGTTTTTTGTAAACAACTACTTTTAAGTATTTGGAAAAAAACACTTCATATTAAAGTTAATTCTCATATATTATAACTTTTATTAAAATAAATATAAAAAAATATAACTTTTTTTTGGGTTTCTCATATTATTTATAAAAGTCAAAATTAATTTTAATATGATTGATTTGACTATATGTTAGGCGACTGATTTAGAAAAAAAAAATAATATAAAATATTTAACGTGACCTAATAGTATTTGGTCCTTGTTTGATTGGTCTATGATACATTATCCACAAACATTCTTCCTAAAAAGCATTTCAATAAACACAAATTTAAGCATGTGATTTTTTAAAAGTATGAAATGAATATTTAGGATAACTCCCAAAACAATAAACCAAATCACCAAATCCCCACTCCATGACACAAATAAAACTATTATATTTTTGTTATTAATTCTATATTAATACAGCTATTTAAACCCACTTGATACGGTTCATATTTACCTTAATTATAGTATTGAATTCAATTGGATACAAAACTTCCATGCATAAAACTTTCCTCAAAAAATGTTGAAGGGCAGACTCTTTAATAGCTTATGTCTTGTTTTACAATTTAAAAATGTAATACTTTTTTTAGTTTTTAAATAATTTAAATAACACTAATTGTTGATATAATATGGCTTAGGTCTTAATCAAGATTTCCTAAGAAAACTAGGTGGTTATGATTTATTTTTCATCTGAATATAGATAAATGAATTGTGTTTCATAAAAAAAAAACAAAGATATATCAAACCATATTCTCTTTGAAAATAAACTTAAACAGTATATCAATTTTTAGGATTGTTATTCATGTTTATTCATACGTTATCCCTATGTATAAACTTTATTTAAGTATATTTGAGAATCTCACTTAATTGTAAAACATTTAATGAATAATTTAACCCTATACAAATATAAAACACTAAGCATGTAATAAATATAATCTTGAATTATGAATATACCTGTACAATTTGTTGTTGGATTATTGGTTCATATAATTTGCTTCCACATGTCTTCGTTAACTAAGATGTTACAATCTATTGGCATTGTATTTGTATTGAAAAACAAATGCTTGTTGAAGTATTTAAATATTCGAAACTCAATAAACTTGAATATGTTACTCATCTAAAAGTATGTATAATTGTACTTTTGTTCTTGTAGAAGCTATAAATAAAATTAATGCCAGTGTTTTAAAATGAGAATATTACAAAACTTTGTTACTGACAAAAACTGTAGGAAAATAATAAATCGTATAATTAAATAAAAGAAAATTAGTAAGAAAAAAATGAGAGTGCATTGAATAACAGATGAGTGGGGGAGAATATATGAGACTACAATATGCAATTATTCTAGGAAAATAAGGGTGGGGAGAAAACATATATTGAAACACATGAGTTTGGGCTGGACAAAATATGTTGTTTTCTGAATTCACATATATTACAATAATATGAGAACAAAATTAATGTTTAAGATTAGGGACATGCATGAATTTTATAAATATTTTTTAAAACATAAAATGATTTTTTTTATAAGCTAAATATATGATTTCCTTAAAGCTAATATGAAAGATCTTTGGAATATTATTATGTTTTAACAAATAAAAACAACTTTTGCAAGCCTTAAAAAAGTACATTTAACATTGTTTACTGATTTTTTTTTTTTATTTCACTTACATTTTTTACTTTTTATTTTTTCAATAAAACTTTTTATTTTTTAATTTTTGAAATAATACTATTTTTTTATTTATCTATTTTTTTTATTTTTTCTCCTGTTAGTACATCAATTATGATTTTAGTAAATTTTTCAGGTGTTGTTTGTTGTGATTACTAGTTGATTAAAATTGAGATAAAAAATAATATAAAAATAATTGAATTAAAGTTTTAAAAAAAATAATACAAAGAGAATAAAATGAAATATTTTATAAGTAAGGAAAATAAATGATAAATTGTTTTATCTTATATTTTATAATAAAAATAAATTTGACACAATAAATTATATTAAAATTGAAATTGGAAGGAAAAATTATAATAAATTATAAAATTTTTATTTGAATTAAAATTTGTATTTTTATTTTTTTTAAATATCTAAATAATTAATAATAAAAATAAAATAAAATTTTGATAAAGATAGAATTTAATTTTTGATAATGATAGAAATTGATTTTTAATAGAATAAGAATTTAATACAGATAAAATTTGATTTTTGATAAAGATAAATTTTGATTTTTGATAAAAATAAAATTTAATTTTTGTAGAGATAGAATTTGATATTTAATTAAAATATTATTTATTTTATTTTTATATAGATAGAATTTAATTTTTGATAAATATGTAATTGATTTTTGATAAAAATAAGATTTGAGTTTTGATAAAGATAAAATTTGATTTTTAATAAAGATAAAATTGATTTTTTAATAAAGAAAAACTTTAATTCTTGATAAAGATAAATTTTGATATTTGATAAAGATATATTTTACTTTTTGATAGAAATAAAATTTTGATTTTTAATATAGATAAAATTTAATATTTGATAAAGATAAAATTTGATTTTTAAAATATAACACTAACTTTATCTACACTTAGATTTAATTTTTTCGTATTTTAGAAAAGGTATTTCATCTTTATCTTTTGCAAAAAAATAAAATAAAAGGTTGGAGTCATACGTGATATTATTCACAATGCTGATGTAGATTCCAAGCATTATTTGTTAATATCATCCATTATTATTTAATTTTATTCTCTTTGTGTTATTTTTTTAAGTTTTAATTTAATTATTTTTTATATTATTTTAATCTTAATTTTGATTAATTAATAATCACAATTATCAGTAAATACTATAAAAAAACCGTAAAAAATAAAAAATAAAAAATGCTATTTCAAGAATTAAAAAGTAAAAAAGTCTAAGATAAATAAAAAATAAAAGACTGTTAGTGAAATAAAAAAATATTTTTTTTCTTATGTTCTTATTTTTATAAATTATTTTTCTCAATTTTTTTTTATCTTAACAACATTTTGATAATAAAACTAGTAAAAAACAAGTATTATACCCACACTCTATACTTTTGTAATTTTATACTCTTTTAGTAAAATTGTAACAACTTTACTTTCAATATTTTATATTCCTACATATCATACTTTTCATAACCATTACAAATGAAATTTTAAACATTTTTTAAAAATAATTTTTATTTATGAAATAAATACATTATATAATTAACTATTGTATTATGAGATGATAATATAAAATCTTATTATAAACACATTTACATACAACCACTATTTTACTTTATATTTCATTATAATAATAAATAATTTTGACGTAATATTTTTTATATAACATATAATTCGTAAAGCTACATAAATATAGCAAAAATATTTGTGAGGAATTATTTCCTATCACGAATATATAAATTAGTTTATACTTTAAAATAATTTATTTACTCTACAATACATTATTAGAAGATAGAACGGTTAAGATACACTAAAAATAATGATAACAGATTATGAAAGATAGATTTAGAAAATGTATATATATTCTCTCAGAAGAAGGCAAATAGTGAAATACAGAATTCTGTGGTTTATGAGCAATGGATATCCCATCCAAGTATCGTAATCGCAAGCTTTCCATTGATGACCTTACCGACGACTGTTTGGCTTCTGTTTTCCGGTTACTTAGCACCGCCGATCGCAACAGTTGTTCCCTTGTGTGTCGGCGCTGGTGGAGGGTCGACGGAAACACCCGTCACTCTCTCCCCCTCACCGCCAAAAAACGTCTCTCTCGCTTCATCCCCTCTCTTTTCTTTCGATTCAATTCCGTCACCCATCTCACTCTCAGACGCTTCGGCCACCAATCCCCGACCATTAGCTCCAACACTCTCACCCGTATCTCCCAAGTCTGCCCTAATCTCACGTCCTTCAAAATCTACGCCGCCTGCTATATCGGCGACGGAGTTCTCGAGAGCGTTTCCAGGAATTGCGACGGTTCGAAGAAGTTATCGTTAAGATCCTACATTTTGGGATGCCTAGGCATGCAGCCATTTGTGCATCATTGCGAGGCTGTGGAAGGCATCTCTCTCGACAGTTTTTGTGAATCAGAAGACGAATGGACTGTTGCAGCGCCAATGGCGAAACTGGAAGTCATTTCTCTGAACGACACCGCTTTTTTGTACCCTTTTCTCGGCGCCAAGAATCTGCGGTTCTTGAAGCTGTCTCGTTGCGCCGGGGACTGGGATGAGCTTTTTGGTTTGTTGGTGAAAGAGGTTACTGGGATAGTGGAACTCCACTTGGAGTCGCTCGAAATTAGCGATATTGGTTTGGAAGCGATTGCAAAATGTTCGAATTTAGAAATTGTGCATCTGGTAAGGTTACCTAAGTGCACGGACGCAGGACTGGTGGCAGTTGCAAAGGGTTGCAACAAGAGCTTAAGAAAACTTCACGTTGGGTGGGAGATGGAGAAAATAGGTGACAGAGGTTTGATGGGTGTTGCTGAGTATTGTGTTAATATTCAAGAATTGGTTCTGATCCGTATGAATCCGAGCAAAGAGTGTTTTGACATGTTGGTTTCGAATTGCAAGGGTTTAGAGAGGTTGGGGGTGTGTGGAAGTGACACGTTCAGTGACATTGATATGGAGTGCATTGCGGCGAAATGTAGAGCGCTGAGAGAAGTGTACGTAGAGGGTTGTCCTATTTCTCACGAGGGGCTGTCGGCGTTGGTGGTGAATGGTAGGTGTCCGAAGTTGGAGATAGTGAGCATTTGGAACTGTGAAGGGGTGAAGAACGGGGAGGAGCACGTGCACTGTGGCCACCGAACAGTGCAATTTTCTTGCGTCTTACAACACTTGCAGCTTCTCAGCCCTATACTTTCTGATCCATTTAAAGATGCTATCCAAACAGAAGATTCTTTCCCTTACCACTTTCACTAATGTTTTGTATACCGTTTTAAATTTTATTATTATGTTATTATTTTGAATTATATGTAACAAAAAACTTCTCAAACATCCTTTTTTTACATTACTTAAAATATATTTAATTTTGTCTAATTTCCAACTTTTGATTTCACTCCGATAAAAACTTTATACGCATTTTATAACGGAAAAAGTTTAAATGGTGTTTATAAATTATACAGTCTCTCTTTAACTTTCCTCTTGTTAAGAACATATACTATTTGCAAATATTTGTTATTTATTTATCTCAAAATACTTTTTTAGGAAACTTAGATATTGTAAAGATTAAAACTAAAGAAACATATTTTGTAAATTAAAATTAAAATTAACTTATTTTATATCAGTTTTCAATTGTGTAATTCACTATCATCGTGTGTTCATGGCTTCAGTTGCTTCGGAAAAAAATTAATTTCAACTGCTACCCATGTTTTTACTCAAAGAAAGCTTCCATCTGCGTATGTGATTGTGTCGTTATTTACTAATGGTACTATTAATCATCTAGTGAACCCAATCTATTTTTATAAACAAGTTATCATAGGTTGCGTTCGTTTCATGTAGAATTTGGCTGAATGAATTTTAGACTGTGGAGATGAACATGCGTATAAATTAAATGTATATACTGAATTTTTTTTTTCTATTAGATAGAGTAAGAATTAATTTTCTTGACGGAAAAAAATAGTCAGGAGATGGAAAGAAGTTACATTCAAACGGACGTTGATATATTGAATGAGATTTAAACAAAAAAAATGGCTTATATTAGCTTGTGTTATTGTCCAAGTACAGCAGTTAAGTTGTGGTAATGTTTAAGTTAATAAGGGGTTGTTGCACTGTGTTTAGGGGGTCCATGCCCCAAAAGAAAAGCCACTTTGTTGCTACGTGCAACACAAGTGCTGAAATCAATTCTCATCCAACAACAGGACCACTTCCACTAGAGACAACACAAGTAGATGCCTGCTATAGATAATTGTGGGATGCCCCATGAATACATTTAACTGTAATTACCTGTTATAACGTATCAAAATGACACTACACGGCAATCAATCACTGTTTCCATCACATGAACTCAACCCCAATTTGCATATACAATACACCACCTCCATCTCAAAATACTGCATTAACTATTACACATGCTTAAAGTTATTCAAAATCTTATATTATTCGAGAGTGGAAATCAGTGAGAGTTTATATATTTTTTTAATATGCAGAAACATTTATGGATAAAACTGTTTCGAAACTACTAAATATCAAAACATAATGACTACACGACTCTTATTCTTTAGAGTTGTTGACGTAATTATTATCTTATTGTTACTAAAACATAATAATATTTTCATTAGAGTTCATGACAGAAAATTAAGCAGGTCTCATGTTATTTATAAATACAACTATTTTGATGTCAATATGCCTTTTATAATATCTATATCTTGTTCACTGCATCGCAACCGTGTCACGGGTCTGCAGAGTCATATATGGAGATCTTGGACCTCAATTAACCTGGATTAATCTTGAGTACATGTCACTAAAAGTCATCAATTTTATCTCTAATGCATCATGAGACAAAGTAGTATAAATAGATTGTCCTGAGACAGGTAAAAGTTAGGTTCCATAGCAAAATTGTGGGTTGGAAGAACACTTTCTCTTGTATCTTTTTCGTCCAACCATGTCCAGTACAATAGAGGATCCAAATCCTCAGTGAATAGAGTTTCATTTATTAGTCTTGTGTACACTTGCAGTGCAATATAATTAACTCATAAGCAAGGAACTTATCTCACCGCTGACCATAAAATAAGCAAATAATCATACTGAGAGATAACAGAATGTAACAGAAGAAACAATGGTAAGCTGAAGTGGTAGGAACTGAATATATTGGGAGATGATGCATTGAGTTAAAAAGTGACTAGAGAAGGAACCATCTCATAAATAAGCCTTTCCTACGTATGATACTGCTAGTGCAATGGAAATATCAAACTCTAACCGATTCACACTTAGGATTTAAATTTTGTTATAAATGCCTTCACCAATCATCGAAAGTGGAAAGGGAAATGTGAAGGCCGGGGTCCCACTGTAAAATTAGAACAACTTGAATTGTCTTTTTTACAAGTGCGTGTGTGTGTGTCTTGGAGCACGATCACCCCACTTTGGTGGCTGCAAGAGGCCAGTGGGTACCATCGCCACTTTGTTTGCATTTTGCCTTTCAAATTTTAATCTTGTTGCTCACATTCATTTCCCCACTCTCTTTACTCCGTGTCCGTGGAAGATGGAAAGTGGATTACCTTTGCTTAATTGTCTCTTGCAGCAGACTCTCAGAACCATTTGCACTTCTTCCAATTCTTCCACTTCTTCCAAGTGGGTTTATGCTGTCTTCTGGAGGATATTGCCCCGAAACTTTCCTCCACCAAGGTGCTAACTAATGCACGTACTATATACAACAATGTAGAACAGTACAACGAATACAAAAATTAGTGACCAAATTTAGTGAATTAGTAACGGATTCTTTTTTTTCAAATTATAAATAAATTATTCTGTTGCTAATGAATTTTGTTTGCCATGTATGTTACAGGTGGGAATTTGGAGGAACTGCGCTTGATCTCTCCAAAGGAAACAAAAGGAACTGGTAATTTTGTATGCAACTATGCAAATGTTTCGTTTTAGTTGTTTTTTTTTTTTTTTAACAACTGAAA
>Ga0209489_101967_pt1 | contig 42305 bp, 21 predicted proteins | sample SiratrowhiteBW_FD_187527 | JGI IMG/M metagenome (GOLD analysis project Ga0209489, IMG submission 187527) | Root nodule microbial communities of legume samples collected from California, USA - Siratro white BW (SPAdes) (version 2) | ecosystem: Host-associated > Plants > Roots > Nodule | place... | reverse complement strand
TCCAATAATTGAAAATAAAAAAGCTGAAAGAAAAAAATGAACGTAATAATTAATGCTCTTTACACTATAGTTTTGTTACCTGCTTGTTTCGGCAATGATTGTTCCTTTTTAGTTTTTTTTTTTTTTCTTTTAGGAAAAAGGATTGCAAATCTTTTGTTATCTGTCATTGTCTAGTCACGACTTTATTGTTCATTTAATCTTGGAAGCAGAAGAAATAAATATACTGGTCCCAATTATATAAAACATTAAATTAAATTAATTTATTAAATTTAAAACAAGTAAAATATTGAATACTTTCATGTATAAGAAATATAAAAATTTATTATGAAATGAGAATGTCCACAAATAAAAATTGCACAATAATACAGTGTAGGTATAGTTGTGAGTTTATGGGTTCCAAATGGAGAGAATATTTTGTGAAGGTGAGACAGCTAGAAAGCAAGTGGCGGGTGCTTCAACACGGAATGAAGGTACAATAAATTAAAACAATAATAAATGAAATAAAGATATTTGGTACATAGTTATATACTTCCAACAAGGTAACTAAGCATAACTTAGATATAAAAAAAAATGTTTCATTTTTGTTATTAAATTAATAAATATAAAAGAGAAGCATATATTTAATAACTATTTTTTTCCTTTACCTAATAAATAATAAGAGTATTGTATATTTCATTTTATGAGAACAATTGGTAAGGTATGTGTCTTTTAGAAAATTAATAAAGTTGAGGAAAAGTCTAAGTATGATTTTTCTTTGTGGTGCATAAATAGAGAAGATACACGCAGAAACAGCTATGCTTATCTATCGTTTCATTTGGTTAGAAAAGGCTGTGCCACATTTCTCAAACCCTTTCTCTCTCTTAATTCGAGATCTGAAATCACTCAGATGGAGCAAAGTAAGGAGGTAAGTTCTGTTCTCTCTTTAAACGCCTGCGTTTTGCCATGAGACGGTGTTGTCTTTGGCGGCTAAGAAACACAAGGAACAAACAAAATAATCAAACGGAATGAAATTCTAGTGGTTCCTCGGAATCGATGTTTCTCTGTGTTTTATTTCGTTGCTATTCTGCTCTGTGAGAATTGCGAGCTTTCTACCTTAAAACCTTGGTACCACGCGCAACTAGTTCATTTTGTTCGATTTTTAATTTGTTTTGGTCGTTGAAAATCATGTGCATACTTTGATTTAGTTGTATTTGTCGTTTTTCTTGCTTCTGCTATTGAAGTTTTGTTGCTTTTCGTGAATACACGCGATTGTGATTATAAGTGATAACTCTTTGCTTTAAACTCTGTTTTATTTAATTTATCGATTTGTTTTGTGTTTAAAGTTTGATGTGATGATATTAGTGTTGCAGTAGTACAAGTGATTGTAAATCCCTTTCTGAAGCAAATGGATTATGAGATGGAAGAGGACTTGGGTTTTTTAGTTTTTACAGCAGCCGTGAAACTGCCTATCTTTGTTTTTCGTTATTTCTCTCTTGTATGAATATAATGAGTTTTGTTACGGTGATAAACCGTCTAACTCATAAATCTTTTCACTGTAGAAAAATGCTCCTTGGTTATCAGTGCCACAGTTTGGGGACTGGGATCAGAAGGGACAAGTGCCAGATTACTCACTGGATTTCTCTAAAATTCGGGAAATGAGGAAGCAAAACAAGACAAATATTTCAAGGGCTAGTCTTGGTAATGAAGAGGAACTGATGGCTTCTTCTACCACTAATAATACAAACACTGTCCACAGTGATGAGCACCAGCACCCTCACTACCACCAAACCAGCTCTCCAACTGTAAGATCCCTCCCCAGCTTTATCATTCTTTGTGTTATTAGCTATAATATAACTTTTTTTACGGTGTTAGCTACTACTTTTTAAATTTTCCTAAAAATTTATTCATCCATGGGTGAAGTAATCACCATTGCTGTAGCCTGTAAGTCTTTTTTTAGGGGGATTGGTGGGTGGTTATTATGGGAATATAATTCACACTGATTCCTGCAATAACTAACAGCTTAGGGAATGACTGTGTCTTGCATCTTTTCTTTAATGGGTGGAGTAAGTTTATTTGAAATAAGAGCAGTTTTGAACACACTAATCACCTGTTTTTATCCACCAAGGCATTCATAAAGTCAAGTTTTAAATTAAAATGACTTTGAATTGTCATGAGTTGATAGTGAGAACTCCTTATCAAAATTTTCCTCACTCTTCCTTTAAAAATCTTCACTAATATCTATTTTATTTGATTTACCTCTTTTCCAGTTAATTAATTTTTTCTTCTTTAAATATCAGTGTTAAAGTAACCTAGCCTCAAATCTTCATTGGGTTGGATTAAAAACAAATAAGGAATAAACTAAACTTGACACTTCTATCGTCTGTTTGCCCCTTCAATGCCAAACTATATTTGAAAAAAAGATGCAAAGCAAAAAATTCAATAAACTAAATAATTTGTTGTTAGGCAAGTAAAACACATAAATCTGTAGGGCTCAACATTTCTAGCAATCGTACTGTATATTTGTATAATATTCATCTGGATTTGAAGAGAATAGAGATAAGGGGTGAAGAATAATAAAGTGGAAACTTTTTATCAAAGAAAAGTGGAAAACAAAGACAAATGTAACACGACATGACACATCTTGTCAAGTAAGCTCTAGTAACATAAGAAAACAACAAAGCTCACTAAGGCCTGCCGGTAGATGACAAATTCACGTAGTAACCCATCTGTTTCTTTAGCGAAAGTGGTTACCAGAAGCTTATATACTAATATTTTTCAACCAAAGGGAAAAGGATATATTAGATTATACATTACAGGGAATTATATATGTATATACCCGAGAAAATCTTCATCCTTTTTTAAACTAATGTTTTGCACTAATTTGAGTGGGCGGTGGTTAGGTTGCAAAGGATGTCAAAATTAATATTTATATCTGTAGTTATATTCTATTTGCTAAGGCAACACGCAATTCTAGTCCCTGCACATGGATGAATGTTTGGGGCAGTTGCATTCATTTCATTGGTAAGAGGGCTATAAAATATGGTGATCATTTATTGATTAAAAAAATATAGTTGAACTTTGAGGTCGTATTCATTGCGTATATACTCCAAATATTGGACTAGGATATCTGTAGTGTCTAAATATTGCATCTTTCTTTGATTTTTTCCCCTGACAGACAAGGAGGAGCTTCCTGAGCTACTTCAACTGTTGCGTAAAAGCTTGATGCTGCTGGGAATCTAGAAGCTTTTTTGTCTGCCTAAGGCCATGGACAGGGACAAGCATGGTTTTGCGCTTGGTGATCATTACTTCGTACTTGTTTTTGATTTAGGAAAGCAAACCCCTTTTAAGCCTTAATCTTCAGTTGTCGATTCTATATTACTTGCATCTTAGTTTGAAATTTGTGTATCTAATTAGAGGTAAAGATGGTAAACATGTAAATGGCGCTCTCAGTACTTTTGAACCTGTGCCGCGTGGTCCAAAGTATGATAATTTAATCCAGATAAGCAAAGCTGTCGACCTTGAAATTTCCATTGTTCTTGTTCCTCAATTAGTTCATTATTCAGTCAGGACTTGAATCGGTTTCCTTCTTTCTGCAATCTTTTCCAAACAAAGATGAATTATGTTTACTGCTATTCTTCCGGGTTGGTTTCGTCTATTTGACGTCTATCCATCTTGTTGGACCACTTACATTTCAGCTCAATCACTATAGTTGTAGGCAAGTTCATGTTTGTTTTACCTTATAATTACAAAATTCAATGTAACGTTTAACGTAAATCTTCTCTCACAAAGTTTCTCCGTTTGAGAATTGTATGCTTTCATTCGATGTTTGTCTTGAAAAAAATTGAGAAGTTTTACTTGAACGTGGTTACAGCAAAAGACAAAGAAAAGTGGAAAAGTTTCATTGAATGTGGTTACAAGAAAAACAAGCATACCCTCAATTTTAAAATAGATCAGTATCGCATCTACCCTTGCCAGCAATTTTGTTAAAGAAAATTACGGTTAATATAAATATTTTAAGATTTTAATTATTAAAAATCACGTTAAGAATTAACTCATAGAAAATCCTGTTAAATATGTTTTTCAAAGTAATTATTACAAAAATAAATTATCTTGTACTTGTGGGTAACGGGCGGAGAGTGAGAGTAACTTGACTCTATAATCACCAAATATCGTATGGGGGATATCTTATACCTAAAGGCTTATTATCCAAAAATGAATATTTTTTAAATTAAATATTGTCTTAAACTAGATAGATTGTCCTAAACTAAATATTATTTTCAAGTAAATATTGTTCAAAAATAAAATTATCTTCAAATAAATGTAATTCTAATGAAAAATTTCACATAAATATATTTATTGTACACAGTGAAGATAATGATTTTCTAATGAAAATTCTTACATAAATATGTTTATTGGTGAAGATAATGATTGACTAAAATTATGTATAGACTAAGACAATACTGAAATATTGTGTTGAATATTATGTATAGATCATAAAGGGTCCAAACTCTAATTTTTTCTTTGAGTTCTTCAGTATATAGTCTCGAGCTTAGGGGACTAGTAAATAAGATAATCGAGTACTATCGATCCACCAAAACAAAAAGAAAAGTGAAGAATATCTCGACCAAGAAAAAGAAGGTAAAATTTTGTTTCAAATAACTTAAAATTCTAAGCCTATCGAGTTTGGGAGGCTGGTGTATAGTACATGGTTGAGATGATCAGCCGAGATCATGCATAGACTAAGATTATATTGAGTACTATTGCTAAGTACCTATTGGAGTGTATTATACATAGTTGAGATGATCGGTCGAGATCATGCATGAACCAAAATAATACCGAGGTATCATGTTGAATATCTACCTGAAGTGTGTTGTATATGACTGAGATGATCAACTAAGATTATGTATAGGCCAAGATGATACAGTCCAATACGTATCAGAAACCTAAAATGACAAATAAAGTTAATCATTATCAATATTAATTAAATATTCTAAATTAGTTTGTACAATCACAATTAATCTAAAAAGTTGTGATAATCTAGCCTACCATATCGACAATACTCTTACTTGTTTCTATAAATAATTTTGTATCACCTAATGAAAGGTACCTTTTTGAACCAACATTTAATATTCTAAATACTAAATATTTTCTTAAGTGTCAAAAAGCCTTTTACAAGTACTCCCTTCCTCCTCAAGATTAAAAGGTGACAAACTTCCTAATGCAAGAATAATATTGTTTTAAATATTTCACTAACTTAAAATTGTCCTAACCTAAATATTGTTATAAATTAATTATTGTTGTAATCTAAATACGATATTAACCTAAATATTTCTCAAACTAAATACCGTCTTAACATAAAATTTCCTAAAACGAATATTATAATAAGAAAAATTTAAAATTGATAATAATAAATTTTCATTGTGTATGATGTACAATAAAAGCACAATTTGATGCATTACAAATAAAAAAAGAAAAAAAACATGTAGTTCGAAGAGGCATGACTTGACGAAGAGGAAAGGAAAAAGGGTGTACTTTTTGTTGCTTGGAGAGGATTCAATAAGATAAGCGTAATATTTGTTGTGGTATAATATATAAAGGAAGTGGGAGAGAAAAAGAAAAGAAAAAGAAAAATAAAATGTTTTTTCTGTTAGAAAAGAAATAGTTAAAAAATAATGTTTATTGTTAATAATTTTATTATTATTATTGTTGTTACAATTAAAAAAATAAAGAAAATACATAAATATTTTATATTCTTTATAGGTGTTAGTCATAAAAAAAATTATGTATATAATATAATTGAATGTGTTGAAAATGTAGGGATGCATTATTGTTCTCTAAGTCTTTCTTCTTTTTGTTTGTGAGGAATTACTCTGACTGATTCAACGCGACTTTTATTTTCTTTGGCAAACGTAGCATCACATATCTGTTATTTCTCCTTTCTTCCTTCTTTCTTGGTGATTCCAGTAATTATTTAGGAAAATTGGCAAATAATTTCACAAAATATAGATGATAACATTAATATATATTTAATTATTTTATGTCTAAATAACATTTTTGTTAAAGATACTTCAAATAATTATTTCAAATAACTTCTTTTACATATATTCTAATTTATTTTTAAATTAAACTTAATCACATCTCTTTTAATATATTTGTTAGTTGAAAGACGTTTTCCGTCAATGACACGTTACAAAAGAAAGACTTAAGAATATATCTGCACGACCAGACTCCCACCATATTTTGTTCATATAAAAATAAATGGGAATATAAACAGTGAGAGTACATCCAAACTCCCAATTTCCATCCAAGATCACAACAGTAGAGGCATGAAATGAAATGTGGTTGGGTCCACACATTTTTGTCTTACCAATTTCCTATCACACAAACCATAATGATATTTAATCTTTTCCTCAAATTATCAGAAAATATATTTAGACAGTGTTGTTTCCTGTAGTTATTTAGAAAAAAATAAAATAAGCTAGTAACACTATCACATAATTTTTTAACATATTTTCTATTGATTAAAGTTTATTAGAATCACGTATTTGAATGAGTCTCATTTTTCATTTATCGATTTTTTTTTTCTTTTGGTAGTCTTTTTTTTTTCATTCAAAAAATGTACGAATCTCCAGAAGTAAAATAAAATACCTTTAAGAATTCGAATTTATACTTTTAAAAATTGATTATCAAATTTTTAATGAAATCTAAAAAGGAAAAACTACCTATTTTTTTTTCTCATGCGTAAATTAAAAGTTAGAAAAATTATAAAATATCAATACTTAATTCTACAAAAGGGAAATCTAGAAAGCCCAGCATATACTATTATTGTAGGGCAAAAAATTCCTGCACCAATCAATTTCGACTCGCACTTATTACAGACGTGAAAATATGAAAATACCTATATTATTAGTTTTCAGAAAATATTTTTCAAAAAATTATCGAAATGTATTTTTCGATCTAAAATATATTTTTAAAAAGCATTTTTCGGAATATAATTTTACTGAAAGGATACTTTTAGAATTTTTTTTTAAAAATGATACGGTGGAGCACTCAACATTAAGGACTTCTTCAGAATCTGCACTTCACCTTTTACTAGAAAGTAAATGCAAAAGAAAATATAGTAACTAGTCCTTTCTTGTACAACGTGTGTATGTGCATATTTTTTTTTTATGTTCTTTAACTTTAATAAAATTTGAATTTTAAAGTTCAAACTCAAAAAACTATTGTTCGATAGACATTTCCTTCACAATGAACAAATAAATGCAAAAAAAATGTCTAGTCTATAATCGAGACAAATGATTTAACTATTTGCACTTATATATATATATATATATATATATATATATATATATATATATATATATATATATATATATATATATATATATATATATATGAAGTGTAAACCTTGTACCAAATGATCATAGTTAAAGAGAAAACTAATCATTACTTATACCAATCAAATCTTTAAATGCGTGCATTAATATTGGATCTAAACCTTAAATAGCTCTAAGATTAGGTATCTAATTATCTTTATCTACGCTTTATCAATCATTCTTATTACATTATCATGAGTTTTTTTAAAAGCGAACCAAAATATTAAAGAAGTAATATATCTAAGCTAAAACTATGTAGTAAAAATAATTGATCGACAAACAAAACATGATTAATTATTAAAATAAATGTTATCATTTATTACAAACGTATACTTTTAATTTATTTTGAATTTTTCTATAAACTAAATTTGTTCAGTGTAAATTAAATTTGAAGTAATATTTATTTTTTTTAAATTGTTCTTTATAATTTAAAGTAGTTATGATTTCTCAATGAAAATAATTGAATAATTAAAACAATAATGAATAAGTGTAACATCAAATTAATAATCCAAAGAAAAGTGTAAAGGTAAAACAATAACAAAAAAATTATAGGCAACTTATATGTGATAAAATATAAGTGTTATAGAATAGATTATTATTCAGTGAAAATAATTGAATAATTAAAACAATAATAAATAAGTGTAACATTAAATTAATAATAAAAAAAGGTGTGAAGGTAAAACAATAACAAAAAACTATGGTGAACTTACATGTGATAAAATGCTAAAATATAAGTGTTATAGAATACATTATTTTAAAATACTAATATAAATGGCTTATTTTAAAAATTAAAAACTATTAAAAAGGTTTTCTGGCATATTTTTTAATTTATTTTAAATTTCTTAAATATAAAAAATTGAATAATTAAAACAGGAATGAGTATAACCTTAAATCAACATTTTAGAAAAGTATAAAAAAAAAATCACAGTGAGGGTATACTCATTATTTTGAAACATTAATATAAATTATGTATTTAAATAAGTTAATAGACATTAAAACAATTGCTTTAATTTTATCAAAATTTCAACCAAACGCACACTACTACAATGGAGGAGAAACACAAACAAAACAATTTTTACCAACAAAAAAGTATAATTTATACTAGTAAAATCACTACTAATTAACTAAAAATTACTATAAATATAAACTCTAAACACCTTTCGATACATATTTATATATAAAGGCAATGTAAAAAGAAACATTTTCACTATCACTACATTCCAATTAAATTTTAAAAGAACAAATTACTGAATCGAACTGATGCTATCATTATGTTAAAAATGTCCAGCAGCATGCATGGAGAAAGTGATATCCACCTGAATAATATAATATCCATTCAGCAAACCATATCAATGTTTACAAGTACACAAAAAACTACTCTACCCATTCATTATTTTGTTTGTTGGACACGGATAATCCCACAAGATACATCATTCCAAAACTTAAGCAAATGACGTCCCCTAAGAAACTAATGATTTAACAACGCATCACACTTTAATGTACTCTACCTCACCCCCAACTTAAAAAAGACAAGTAATTGGAGTGTAATCTAATCTAACGATCCAGGAGAAAGTGTCACAAAGGATGTTTGATTCTGTTCAGAACATCCTTTAATAATCTAAGAGAGTGCGTGCAGGCATTCTGATCGACTTTTACAAAATTTCATCTGGGTTTCCTTCTGATTATAATAAATTAAACTTTCTTGATAATCTGAACCACATCTTCATCTTCCAGTTCATGCTCCTGTGACGCAGTAACATATTCCACTTAGTAGGTGACTACATCTTAAAGAATAGAAGAAAGAAAGTAGAAGAAACAGAGCAAAAAATATAGTAAATCGAGTAGAGAATCAACCTTGCCAACTCTTTGAGGCTTGTGTTTCGCACTTGAACCCCAGACCAAAGCACTGCATCATTTGGTAAATGTAAGCATTTAAGGAAAAACATAAGCGATTTGGATTCACTGACTCAACTTTTTCTTTCAATGAACAAATGCCATTCCAGAATCAGTTTATAAACGAGTGTTTCACACACACACACATATATATTAATGAAGCCAATTTAATCTTCATATACATTTGCTGCTCACTAACAGAAACGGAAAAATCCCTCGACATTATGAATGAACAAAGCTAAAGATATTATGTTTTGGGAGAAGAGAAGGTACTCACTACTTAAACTGTTTAAGCATGTCTTTGTGAATACGATTACAGAAGTCTTCAACTGTCCTCTTCTTTGAGGATAATATTACCGGGTCTTCATAGTCAGGATTCATCCCTTTAGGTTTAGTATAGATACGAGTTAAGCTGAGATATTCCCAGATTTTGTCCAGAAGACCATCAAGGTTCCACTCCAGGTGTGCACTGAAGAATAGATAGAAAACAATTTCATCAATCAACTATTGTAAATCACAACAGAAATGGGGGAACATGACAGATGCTAGTCATGGTGCTCTTCGCTTCCTTTCTCTCTCGCATAGTCCTAAAAATTTGGTCACAAACGAAGATACTTCACATTGTAATCGTGCAACAATTTTGGCCTAAAATATTATAGATACAATGCAAGAGTGACCACCTCACATCAATTAAAGACATAAACAAGGATGGAAACACTAATTTACACAATCTAAGGAGTTTGTCAGAATGAGTGTGAAGAAGATTAAACGGGCAGAGCAGTATAGTGAGCAGGAACCAAATCAACGCAATAAAAGAGACCCTGACAAAAATAGAACAACCGTAGAGCAAAATCCCCAGTGTTTTCTGTTGTGTGGAAAAACAACAAGAATGCTCCAAAATAAAATCCTAAAAAAAAATGAAAAAATAAGAAATAACAACCTAAGCGCTCACATAAGGATGTACAAAATTATTTTAATTTTCTTTTGTTCAAGGGGAAAAAGGTTGAGATAACAATATGACCAATGATTTGAAGAATTACCTAATTGGGCAGTAATGAGGTAGCTTATCCAAGATCTCCAGTTCTTCAAGTGTGATCTGATCAATCTTGTTCACAGCATAGATACAAGGCATATATACTCTACTGCCCTCAATGACATCTATAAGGTCATCAGCAGTGGCATCATACCGGAGAGTAATATCAGCATTATGAATTCTGTACTCACTACATATAGCCTTCACAGTGTCAAGATCCAGATGTGTTGTGGTGGCAGTTGAGGTGAGATTGATTCCACCTTTATCTTTCTTCCTAAAAGTCAGATTTGGTGGCTCTTTATTCAGCCTACAGTCATAAAGGACGAACAAATTGTTATGAGGTTGCAAATAGAAAACTAGAAAATCTTAAACTTTAAATTGAAATACATGCAAACAGTCCATAAAAAAAAAATTAAAACAAATTATCTTAAACTGAATTCCTCTCCCAACTGACCCTGCCTGGCCTGCCAGGTGCACAGTTTGTTACATGCACCAGTAAGACTTCTCTTGCTTATTCAGAGGTATGACCACCTGCTGTACTTCTATCCCTCCTTTTTTGCAGCAAAGTCCAAGTAGAATGCTGTTAGATGTAACGGGCTTAGCTTACGTCTTTTGAATTTTTCTTATTTATAAATACATAACCCTATGTGATCTATACACACAAGGGATTAATCCTATGCCTCTTTATTTAACTTTACATGGTATCTAGAGCTATGTTAAAACCTTGCCTTCCTGGAGAACCTACTATTCGCTGGTGCTAATCCTTTGCAGCCACCTCACCGCACCGCTGCCTTTTTTTGGTCGGTAACACCACTTTTCAGATCATCTAGGCCAGCCACGCCACAAAGATCACAATGATTGGAGCTCTGACACCCCCATACGTTCCTCTCCAAGCTTTGTCACCACTGCCACTTTAGGCGCGTGATAGCACGTCAAACTCTGACAACAGTTGCTAGCGTCAGCTCACCTTGTCATCCTCTTTCTGGACCTACGACTGTCATGATCAAAGTTCATTTGGTTTTTACGGTTTTTATCTCTTCTCTTCAACGATAGGCTTTTTATCAACTAGATGTCAAAAGTATTTTTCGCAATGGAAATTTGCAAGAAGAAATTTATATGGAGCAACCTTTGTTTTGTTGCTCAAAAGGAGTCTTTTGGATTAATACATCGTCTCTGCAAATCTTTATATGGTCTTAAGCATTCTCCTAGGACTTGTTGGTTTGGAAAATTTAGCACTATTGTTCAGCAATTTGGTACAACCCCCAACTAGGCAGATCATTCTATTTTCTATAGTCACTCGAGTGTTGTGTATCTATCTAATAATACATGTTGACGATATTGTTCTTACAGGTAGTGATCACCGTGGCATCTTACAGATAAAGCAACACCTTTGTTACCACTTTCAGACCAAAGATCTTGAGAGATTCAAATATTTCCTGGGGATTGAGGTAGCACAATCCAACAACAGAATTGTTATCTCTTAAATTAAGTATGCATTGGATATTTTGGAAGAAATGAATTCAAAATCTATTGACACACCCATGGATCTCAATGCCAAACTCCTACCTAATCCGGGGGAGCCTCTCTCATATCCTGAGAAGTGCATAAGATTAGTTGGGATGTTGAACTATCTTCCGTTTACTTGTCCTCACATTTCCTTTGCAGACAATGCAGTGAGAGAATTTATTAATTCTTCATGTCTAGATCATTGGAATGTGGTCATTCATATATTATAGTACATTAAAGGTTCTCCTGGAATATAATACATTAAAGGTTCTCCTAGAAAAGTTTGTTATATGGACACAATAATCATTCTAAAGTTGTATGTAGTTCAAATGCCGATTGGGCAGGATCAGAAGGAGATCCACTTTCAAATAGTGTCTTCATCGGTGATAATTTGATCTCTTGGAAGAGCAAGAAACAAAATGTTGTGGCAAGATCTAGTGCACTAGTGCAAAAACCAAATATAAAGCTATGACCTCAACTACTTGTGAACTTATTTGGCTTAAACAGTTACTTAAAGAATTGCAATTTGAAGAGGCTACTCAAATGACACTCATGCGACAATCGTACTGTTCTTCATATTAGTTCAAATCTCATCTTTCATGTAAGGACCAAATATATTGAGATTGATCGTCAATTATTCGAGAAAAGACTGTTTCTAGAGATATCAAGAGTGAGTTTGTTAATTTAAATGATCAATTAGCAGTTATCTCGAAATCTTTACAGGAACTTAAAATTGATTTGGTGCATGCAATTTATATGTACCAGCTTGAGGGGAAGTATTAGATATAATGGGCTTAGCCCATGTCTTTTGCATTTTTCCTATTTATAAATGCATAACTCTATGTGTGCTCTATACATACAAGGGATTAATCTCATCATCCCTCGTTTTTTATTTTTCCTATTTATAGTACATTGTTGTTTAATATCTAAATAAAACAGACAAGGTTATTGAAATTTGAAATAATAAAGCCAATTACCCTCACCAAGACCCCATAAAAAGCAAGCCTCCACGAGATTCAATTATTATCTCCCAAAATCATACTTCACCACATGATCACCAAAACATCAAATTACAGTACTTACTTTGACCCTATGGGTGCAACTGCTGTCATCAATGATGCCAAAAATGCTTGCTATTAGGTCAAATGCCTAACCACTATAATCTTCGTTCATCAACATATCATGCTACATTGAGAAATATATTTTAAAAAAATAGTGCAAAAAAGTGATGTATTCATTCAAATATAGGCTGCAGCACACACTGGGGGAAAATTGTAAGAGCAGATCCCTGCCTTATCCAGAATATTGGTGACATGACATAAACATTACATAATCAATATCTCATGTTACCTTATACCAAATCCCTCCAGCTCTTTTTCAATAAGACGCTTATGAGTTATTGGCTTTATTGCATCTAGGACAATCAAAATGCAATTGCATGTCCTTGCAGTACTAATAACCTGCATTTGCAAACAGTATAATAGAAAATGAGTTTTTGTTGGTGCATGCGTGAATGAGGTGTGGAAAATGAGAGGTGCATTGGGAACATAGTCCTTAGTTGCTGCAAATGAAATATTTTGTAGGAAGAACTTGAGAGTTATATCATATACATGTAAAATTCATTGTACAAGTACATCAAAATATTCAATACTAACAAACTTGGTAGCATAAAACAAAGAGTGGATCAGTGTGTTACCAAAACTTGTTTAAACTTTTTTTTAGAAAAAAGTATCTTTTTTAATAAAATAATCACTTATTATGATTTTTAACATGTTTGGGCATGTTATTTAAAAAAAGCAGAAGCATAAAAAAGCAATTTTCTGCTTTTTCTTAAGTGCAACTTGGACTTGCTTATCATAAAAAGCAAATGCATAGAAGAGAGAGGAACTTAAAAAAATAACTTTTTTACCATATACAAATACATCAATGTCTACTTATATAAGAATCACTTAAAAATAAATCACTTTTTAGCTATCACTATATTTAGCCCAAACAAAAAGACCCATTATGACAGAACATAAACCTTAATTTATCTAAATGTGCCACAAATCTCACCTCAATAACACACATTCGGCACAAGACCAAGAGAAACACTTTTTTTAAGAAAAATTATGAGGAGCTTTCCTCTCTTTGAAAAGAAAAGGATAAAAGATATTCTGACGGAACTTTGACTACACTGCAAACTTTACTTACAAAATATGCTTTAGCTAGGTTAATTGAAACTATTTAATTACATCGTTACAAATGATAACAAATGTAGTTTAAGCATGACCAAAACAAACTGTTTTTCTTACCTGCCTTCCTCTACCCTTTCCATCCTTAGCACCCTCAATAATTCCAGGGAGATCCAACAACTGCCACACAAAATTGAACAATTACTACTTACAAATTGAACAAGAGGACACAGTTCACATAACACTTTAATGCCTAAATTATTTATAAAAAGAAACAGCTAAAGAAAAACCTCTGCATAGTAATTGAAACTTCATCTTTAAAATGTTTTGAAGCCTTATTTAACAATAGAAACAGACAGGACTAAATTGTCCAAGTATAAGGAATCTTAGGAGATATTCTTAAAATTTTAATTTTGAAAAATCTACAGCCCAGTCAAAATAAAATTCCAAATATATCCATTGGATATATGAATAAAAATATCAACAGAAACAGCCCAATGACAGAAGATCAAGCTTTAATCAATTTTAGGCATTTATCTCTTCAAGTCGTCTAGGGATAGCTGGTCCAACAACCAACACAATTTACTAATATGAAAAAAAGAACGAGAGATGAAATAAATTCACCAAAACCCATATACCAGTGTTCTTTAAAAAGCCGAGGACAAATGCAGGTCATAGTCAGAAGCTACAAATATAGAGCAGCAGCATTCACATATCATTAAATCTTATCTCAACAAATACAAGAACAGGTACAACTAAATTTAGCTTTAAGCATCCCCAGTTTTCAACTTACAAACAGAATACCATGAGCTTGTATGGACGAGTTTCTCCAGGAGGACATATAAGAGAGAAAAATATCTTCTTTCCTTGATGTGTTCATGGAGAAGCTCGTTCAAACAAGCACCTTGTGCATAGTAAGGTCATAATTTTATTAACATATAACTTGCTTCCGTAGGATACCTGGATTTTAGCTCCGCGATATGTAATCACTCCTGGGATGCAAGTTAAGGTAGTAAACTCATAGGAAGCAACCTATAAACCAAACAAGTAAAATCATCAGAAAAATCTTTAATCTTTAATCTTCAATACAGCCTAAACTATATATAATTTGGAATATTGTTATGCATGCCGCCACCACCACCAACAACAACCAAATCAATGGTTGATTACTTAATGAACACAATGCATAACCTCTGTTATCCAAAAGAAAAAACAAAGCATTTGAACTTGCTTATAGTCCCCCTTATTGTCATTCAGTCTAGCCAATAAAATTGTTTTGAAAGTGGAGCTTGTATGGAAAGGTAGGTCTATGCTTACATTTCTCACTAGGCATAGAAGAAGATTATTATTCCTAAGAAGGTTTAATTGCTATAATATTTCTTGTTAATATCTCAAGAGCGTTTTTCCCACTATTACCATATTTTTATCCTCTATTTGGTTTCTCTTTTTCTTATTCTTGTCAAAACTCGAAAGGCTGCACTTCCTTAGGCTCCATCCAATCAAAGTCACTTTTCAAAACACAGAAATAAAAGATAACACTATAATATACCTCCGCATTAAAGAAGAAATTTATAACACAGGAATAACTCCATACCTCAGAAAATGTCCCAGTCAACTTATTAAGTAAAGTAGATTTTCCAACCGAAGGGAAGCCCACAAGACCAACTCTTGAATCCCCACTTTTAGTAACATCAAAACCCTCACCAGCACCGCCACCTCCTTTTGATGAAGGAGTGAGGAGTTCCCTCCGCAGCTTAGCAAGTTTAGCCTGGCAGCAAATAGTTGCCAACAATGAACAAAATCCTCAACAAAAACAACGGGATACAGGAAATAGGAACTTCAAAATGTCAAACAACGGGAAAATCAGGAATAAATTATAAATATAAGCAGAATACAGAAACCACTCATCTTTCGTTCAATGTCACATCAGAAGATATCTATATGAAAGATCCATTTGAGAGTAGAAACAAGAAGAAAAACAAAATTAAGCAGGATCAGATTCCATACATTCAGAAGAAATCAGTATACACAGCAAATAGGAATTTGTAATGAATGAAGAGTGAAGACAAAGAAGGTAGATCACACCAGCAGAAACTACCATGATTATAAGTACCACTTCCACTATGAATATAGATAGAAATAAGTAAGTATGAAAATTAAAATAGAATCCTTATTACATATGGAGAAAAACTCAGTCAATAGCATGATCAAATGCGCTATAACTTCTAATATATGAAGAGCACACATAATCGTGAACCGGCTACCTTTCCCAATGCTTACAACCAAGTAAAACAAGATCAAACGAATATTTCAGTACTTGAAAGAGCGTGCATTTTCTCTAAATTTGAAATAAAAAGAACTAAGGTTGTATATTGTCTTCGATAATCAACCACAACTACACCCAAAATACATATAATCCTCGACCAAAAAAATTCAAACAGCACACACAGGCTATTAACATAATTGATCTCTTTTTTCTTTTTCAGAATGCTATCTAAAACCGAATGCAATTAGCTGCTCACCTTCAGCAAGCCCAAATGATGAGCAGTTGCCTTGTTTTTTTGGGTCCTTGCCATCTGCAAATAGCAAAGTAGAATTTCCCAATCATTACGAAAATAAAAACAATGAAAACAGGATAAAATTTGTAGCAACTATGCAAATAAAAAACGAAGGACAAACAGTTGCTAAGAAACAGTTTTATAGCAAAACAACTCATAATCCTTAATCAAATTAAAAAGAAAAACGTAAAAATAAAAAGAGGAAAAGGAAAACCCTGCTGCGGCACAGTAACACTAATCTCAATTTTTTTTTCTAAATTAATATAAAGTGCTAAATCAGAAGTACTTAAATTGTTGATATTCCGCATGAATAAAACGCATGTCAACAATCATTCCCCTTATTAGACTCCGAAAAGGTACCTCGTCTTCGATATCTTTGATTTTCTGCATCACCGTCGCCATTTTGGAAGAAAGATAAAAGCCTCAGAGGCAACGCAAAAGCGATTCAGATTAACGCTGGCGAGAAGTGAAGTGCTATCGACTTGGACAACTCTGCAGCGGAAAATTGCTGCGGCGTAGTGTTGTTGCGACGGAGAAGAGGTGAACGAAGCAGAAGGTGCTAGAACAAATATGCAGCAATGCTTACTGTGGGACCTAGGGTAGAGTATTTCATTCTCGAATCCAAAATTCAAAACAACAAATATGATCATTTTTTTATACAGGTTGGGTAGGCCCAAAATCACTATCTTGTAAATTATTTGGGCCTAGGTTTCTTTTTGGCCCAATTCACGGTAAAATAAAATAAACTGTGCACACAGATAATTAAATAAACCGTAACTGTAACTTATGCCATAGGTTGATAGTTGGACGTGTTTAAGAATAGTACCTAATTCTCTTTTTTTGGGGAATAAAATTTAATCAAAAATTCAAGGATCAAAACGTCCATTCAAATTTATTTACATCGAAACATCAACAAATTTTATCAAATCAGATTTATGACGATGTGAAATGAAATATAATCTTTTTAAATATAAACCTATCAAATTTATTCATATAAGACGATATAATTTCTCTAATATACATATAATATAATTTATTAACAATAAATATCTTTTTTTTCTAAAAGATAACAAATGAACATAATTTGTAAAAAAAATTATAATATTTTATAAAATTATGAAAATGTCAAACTGAAGTATAAATATAATATCTTTTTAACATAACATGAATATTATTATGTAAGTTGAAAAAAAAATATTAAAAACGTATATAAATTATTAGTAAAAGTAATTTTGTTTAGTTGAGATTTTCTAAATCATTTTGTTGGCAATTGATTCTTACAAGATAGAAATTACTTTCTGCCAAATTTTTAATATACGAACAATATTTTTATTATTTTTATTTTAAAATTTACTTAATAAATAATTTTTCTTTTTTCTTATACATATAATTGGGTCACAGATGAGTGCAATCAAATCCATGAAAAATGTTAACGTTCTCTCTGATTGATATATATATATATATAACTTTGCATTTAATAATATTTTATATAATTTTGAATAAAATATTAATAAATAGTCTTAATAAATATTAACAAATTTCTTAATAAATAATAAAAAGTAATATTATAAATGTTAAAAAATGTCTGTATTTTTTTCGATCAACATTTAATTTGTTATTACAAAACCAAATAATTGAAAACAATATTTCCAACTAAAATATTAAAATTAATCATATCACTATTCCATCTCAAATGATAAATATCATGACAACAAAATATCTTATTTTAATGAATAAAAATAAAATAATTATTAACATGCAATTGATTGAAAAAAAAAACAAAAATTTATACTGTGTAGAAAATAATTATCCATCTTTATTGTGTTTTTGCGTGTGAAAGAGAAAATAAATTATTTAATACATAAATTTTAAAATAAAAATAATAAAGAAATTATTGATATATTAAAGATTTTAGTAGAGGAAACAATTTGTATCTTGGAGAAAGGCAACTGACATTTTTGTTTCGCTTATTTTTTTCTCGAGCATATAAAAGAATATGTTAACAGACTCCAAAAATTACATCGAATCTTCGCATCTTCTTGGTAATGTACTGTACATTTAGTAAAATATTGATTACATTATTTTACTTATATTTCATACTTTGCTCCTGTTTGATATGCTCTCTAATACTTTTTTTTTCATTTCTTGCATCTTTTATATCTTTTTATTAAGCTTTCATTTGTATCTTTTCATCAATCTAAAGTTTATGAAGAACCATCTAAAACTTGCATATTGGGTCGGTTACGCACTAAACCAAGTTTCTTACAGAAACCAAACTTTTCAAGTTTATAAAAAAAAAAAAAAAAAAAAAAGCTAAAATAGATTGTTGGAGTTGGAAATTTTATAAATAAGAATAACCTATAAGTGGAAAAAGTGTCGTAATAGTAGTTAATTGATGATTGGACTTGTGTCACTATTTTACTGATAAAAGAACTTATGTATTAAATACATATAAAGGAAATAATCGTTCCTTCATGTTCTTTATTTGTTATAAGTTTACAACAATAAGAGTTTTATATCATAATATAAAACTATTTATTTTACATATTCTAAGACATTAGAACTAGGTTTTTCAAAACTCAATCATCTATAAATTTTTTTAAAGATTATTTTTTGACAACTCTTACTCCAACATTGTTACTTTAAAAACCAATATTGTTAGAAAAACATATCATGCAAATATCTAAATTTAATAATAAGCAATAAAGTTTAATGAGTTCACATAATCATAACGAGTTAAATACAACTATTTCTCTCATAACGAACAGAATCATAACGAGTTAAACACAACTATTTCTTTCATATTGACTTTATCAAGTAGGGTGAAGTAGAAAAAAAAATATGTTCAAATTAATAAAGACTACGATAAAGATAAAAATAAAATAAAAATATATTGTCAATAATCCTTTCCATAATTAAGATCAACAAGTTATCCGTGCACCACGTTTACTAATCGTTCAAGTATTGAAACCGGGCAACACAAAATTGTAATGCTCCTTTTTATCGTTAGCCATAACATCCATTCTACCCAACAGTAATCTTTCAAATTGTGATAAAGGAACTCCATGATCTACTAGTGGTACATAAGGAATCAAAACATTCATAATAACATTGTCATCAGTACCTACAGTACCACTTGATGCAACACTAGATTTGAAATGCTTTGTGTAAAGTGAAGTTGTTAATCTCATTAACAGGCTTAATCACTTCAAACAACTCACCCTCCAAATCAAATTCAAAATATTATAAAAAAATTATTTGAATATATGATCATTCATGACAAAAATAAGTTGATTTCGATCTTGTTCAAGATACATGGGTATTAAGTCCTCCTCACAGAGCATGGCATAATTACTCTCTTGTGGTGTGAGTTGCCATGCTATCATAAAAGCAATCAACCTTTTAGCCAGTACCAAACCATCAACAGGAAAGCCTCTGATATCAATGGTTGAATTCCTCAAATAATTTTTATAGAACTACACTTTGTTGAAAATGACACCCTTATTTTCTTTACCAAACTTGTGCATTTCATATTTCAACATTCTTATTATAGTCCATATAGTTTGGAGTAATTTTCATATCAACACCCTTTTTAATGGTCATTATAGACATTTTCTGCATTTATTAATGAAATAAGAAGTAAAAGAGAAAAAAAAAATCATGAAATGAAACAAAGATACAATATATATATATATATATATATATATATATATATATATATATATATATATATATATAATAAAATTGATATGTTAAGCTATCATAAATAAGTTTCACATCAAAAATTTCTATTCACTTACTCTCTTTTTTTCTATATATTCTTTTGATTATATTTAAAGATATTAGCTATGTTTAAATAAATTTATTACATTCTTTGTTATTTCATTAATTTATTGAAAAATTAAATTTATTTTTATAATTTAAAATTTAAGTCTCTCCATTATCTATAATTTCAACAATTAAGTTCAGCTCTCAAGTCCAAGGACGAAGTTCCAATCCCACAACTCTAATAAAAAAAACTTAAAATTTTAACTCGAAACTATTACTTAAATTCAAATAAAATGACGTTAGGTCATGAATGCCCTCCGTTACCTCCACTTTCAAAGTGAATATGCTCTTATATCTTATAACTTTTTCTGGTAAATATTTATGAAGGTTATAAGAACAAGAGAAATTATTACTATGGTATAGAATCTTGTAATCCATGTGTATTTAATTGATTACCATTCATTGGAGGTTCACTGACTCTATTTTATCAATTATGTTTGTCTTCTTAGCTCCATATTTTTTATCCCTTGGAAACTTGGAATCATGCACACATGAATTTTAAAGTGGTTGTGTAATAGTTACCAATAGAAAAAGTGGTTCTTCGTTGTACTAGCGGCCGACACCGTTTTTATGTTCTACGATCATTGACTAGTTTATTTCCAAACTCCACAGTTTCAAGCTGAAGCGCCATGGAAGCTAAAGCGGTTCAAGCCTTTCAATTTTCAGCTATGATGCATTCCACGAAGCTTGAGAGAACAGGGCCAAATGACTCTCTTAGAATGTTTGGTGGGTTTAAGAAACAGATTTTTGTTTCGTCAGCGTTTCAGCCAGCAAGACCTTCAACGAGGATACAGCGAAGGCAAAAATCTTTGGTGGTTGCATGTTCGCATGACAATGTTCCAGGTTGTTGTGGAAACTATTCACACCTTGACTATCTATGTATCTGTTTTGTATTGTATAATAATAAAATCTGATTTGTGTCATTTTACACAAATCAAAGTTAATTAATATATTACGGTTTCAAATGACGATTGCACTCTTGCTCTTTTTTATTTTAACATTAATTAGTGTGACTAACTACAGAAAGGAATTCTATACTTTGAATTGGTCATTTTGCAAACCAAAATTTGAATTACTACTGAAAAGCATGTGTTTGACCTGTATCATGTTTGTAGATGATATTATTAACAAGTGTTCCCTATTTTGAGTGGTAACATAATTTTTCAAATGTTTACTCCTGTAGCGTGGACATTGGAATCCGAAACATTTCATGCTCCTGTTGATGAAAAGTTGATTTTGAAGGTATCACTTTTAATTGATTTAAGGCCTTTTAGTGTAATGATGCTACACCATCTAGACATGGTTATCTTAGCTCAGTTGTTGCTTGTCTGAGCATCCATAAAATTGCAGAGTGAATCACAAGAGATCGAGCCATATTTAAGTGGGCGCTCAATATATCTTGTTGGTCAGTCTCTTGGCAGAACTACTTGTGCTTAATTACATTTCAAGTACAAAATATTCTGAATTTGAGATGCAGGAATGATGGGCTCTGGGAAGACAACTGTTGGGAAGATATTGTCACAAGCACTTTCTTATGCGTTTTTTGATAGGTAAGCGTGTTAATTGCTCCTTCTATGTTCTTTTCAAAGTTAAAAATACAGTATTGAAGGTAACTGAAGCATCCAACAATTGAATATCCAATTGATGATTATAGCAGACTGATATTGTATGAATAGGATAAAGTTGGATCTATCTTTGGTATAAAATATTCCTGATGTATTGTGTTTGCGTATCACAATTGAAATATTATATTTCATGCGCACATTAAAGTTTCAACTAGAGCTTTTCTTTTTTGCATTTATGGGAGCAGTGATGCATTGGTGGAGGAGGAGGTTGATGGAACATCTGTAGCTGATATATTCAAGCACTATGGAGAGACATTTTTTCGTACCAAGGAGGTCAATTAAAGGAGTGTATTGAATTGTTCTGTTTTTCCTCCAGGTGCAACTATCTCAATCTCATTAACTATTTTTTTTGGTGCTTATTTAACCTTTTGCAGACTGAGATATTGCGGAAGCTGTCAATGATGCATAGACATGTTATTTCTACTGGTGGAGGTGCTGTTGTGAGGCCCATTAATTGGTACAGTAATTAACATACCAATGAGCAAAGTTTTACCTCTTCTTTTTGCATTAACTCTTCTCAATTGAGCTTCACACATACTTATATATGGATTGCCAGGAAATATATGCACCACGGAATTAGTGTTTGGTTAGATGTACCTGTAGAAGCATTGGCTCAGAGAATAACAGCTGTAGGAACTGATTCTCGCCCACTTCTACACAATGAACCGGGAGATGCATACACAAAGGTAAATGATTCCTCTTCCATGGGAGTAGTTTTTTTTTTTTTTTTTTCTTTTGTCTTTTGAAAAATGTAAGAGAAATTATTAAGAATCTTAGAAAGTTAGAGGAGCGACCTAAGTAGGGTAATAGAATCAAAAATATTTTTTCCACTATTTAGTGTTTTACATTCTGGAATTCACCTGCAGACTTTCATGCGTTTGTCCGCCCTTTTAGAAGAAAGAAGTGAAGCATATGCAAATGCCAATGCTCGAGTCTCCTTGGAAAGTATGTGTGCCATTGTTATTTCATTTTTTAAATAAGAAATTAAGAATAATGATTCTGTCCAGAATAATTGTGAATACAGCATGGAGGGGAATTACTATTTATAAACTCTTGAGTTAACTACTTGATGGATTTCTTTGAAGGAGATGCAATCTCCAATCGGTGAATGAAGTAGGAGCGGCGGAAGTTTAGAGGAAAGAAAGTGTTTGAGTGAAGAAGAATGTAGGATAGGTTCTCCTATACAGAGATTCAGTCAACTCTCAAGAAAAAGATGTAGAAAGTGTCAAAAATGAAAGAAAAAGGTGTCGGAAGTGTAAAAAATGAAAGGTTATCCTAGAGAAAACTTCAATAACAAGTGAAACAAATTTAGCATTCTCATTCCAGAGTTGAAAATAAAAAAAACAAATGCTCCTATTTATAGGATGAGTGTTCCGGCCCTTCAAGAGAAAAGGAATGAGAAATTTAAATTTGAATCCTCCATTGTAATTTAAAATGGTGGCGTATGGAGTGGACTAAGTGATACTTGTTCACATGTGAAAAATGTGCAAAGTATGCGTCTTTTCTCATGCATGATCAGCCTAGGGTTTCTTTTGGATTTAAAAGAGTCCAATTAAAAATCATATTAAGACTCCTCTAACACTAGTGTAACCCTAGTCAAACATCATAGACTACGAGAATCAAATACCTTAGTTACTATACATTTTATTACACACTAGATTGACTCATTCAAAGTAGGTTGAGCATCCTGAGATTAGTGGAATCTTAGTCTTCTTCAAACCATAGCCTTAGTTGTCGGTCTCTTGACCTGACATTTTCCATTACTTCTCCAATTTAATTATTTCCGTCTTGAGTTTTGGATAGTTAGTCTTTAAAGATTGTCAAATGCTAAAGCATGGAAATTCACATTGCTTTATTTTTCAGATTTCTAGGTTACTTTTCATTTATCAGCTGCACTCTACTTATAATCCATCTATTATTGAGTTATGTTCTTTTGTACAGATATGGTAGCAAAACTAGGTCGAAGAGATGCGTCAGATTTATCTCCAACAGCTATTGCAATGGAGGTTTGTCACTTCTGAACTTCATTTTAGTTTGCTCTTAACTAACTAACATTTCCCAGAGCTAAAATCATATCTACATTTTATTTGTGCCTATGTATTTCTCAGGCGCTAGAACAAATCAAAGCCTTTCTTATGACTGTCGATGGTTGTTAAGCACGTTCTAGCACAATCTTCAAGACAAGCATGTTTTGGTCATGCATAATTTTCTCTCCAAATTAAAATTAGATATGAGCATGGCAGTGTGATGTATCCTTTTGTTTGGAAAAATAATGCATGCATGATCAAGATGCAAATATTTAGTGTTTAAGCGTAATATTTGTAAGCAATAATTTTCCTTTTGTGATGTTTGTTACAATGTGAACTGGAAATATCAGTATGCATGCCTTATTGGCAGAGTTTGCAAGACAAAGGATGCTCACAACTCAAATCCACCAAACTGGAAAATCTATAATAAACAAAACTAAAATGATTGAATTCGTGTTTGATCAAACGTTTGAAGTCTCGGATTCATATATTAGACGTGAAAAAGTTGTGATCATAATCTACATTTGACTAGATTTGACACGAAACCAACACACTAATTTTTTTTATAGAATTGATTTTGGATTTTACTAAAATTTGATCTAATTTTATTTGAACTGATTCTTTTGTGTTTAAGATAATGCAATATTAGATACATTTCATGTTTTTATATATTTTTTTATTATCATATAGATTTTTTTGTTATTTTTCCTTTAAAATGAACTAAGAGTAATGTGATGCGTTGTACACTACTTTTATTTATTATTAGATTTACCTAATTCACATGTTATCTCACCACCATTTTTAATTGTTCCAACTCAAAGTTCACTTAAAATTGGCTACACTCTCTCAAGTTATTAAAGTTGTAAAATTGACTTGTTATGTGATAAAAATCATCCTCAAGGCAACGTGCTATCTTCTTGAAGTAGCATATTACAACTTTACCACCCAAATATTTGGTAAATGTATGATACAAATTATATATACATTTTCTTATTTAAAATTGAATGTTCAGTTAAGTTGATAGAATGAAATTTTTATATAAATGATTTATGTTGATTTATGGTGCAAGTGTATTAAATTTTTGAGTTACCTTTTTGTTTGTTTTGGTTGAGTTACCCTTTTGTTTGTTTTGGTTAATCTCCGATGATTTATGAGGAAAGAAAGACGTGAAAGGTACAAAGTGTTGTTTTGGTAAATTAAGGTGAAAGAAGAAGAAATACAATTGACATTTACAATTTTATCTATTTATCCATCTTTTCTATTGTAGTGTCACAAAAAATCTTTAGATCATCTATGAATTTATTCCTTGCATGTGAGCACTCGTGCACCTTCAAGTTGAATGTTGAACATTGTACCAAACTTGACCTTCAGCAGCCCAACTATAGCTTCAAGACTCTTGATTTTACTTTGATCTTGAGTCGAAAGAGCAAGCTTTGACTTGACTTTTTCTTTCAACAACTCTTGATTCTTACACTACAACTCTTGGATCTTGGCAATCATCTTAACATTTTCAACAGTAGTCCCTTTCCAATAGTGGATGATTGTCATGTATCTTGCCAACATTATCTTGGCAAAATCAAGCTGATGGCATCATATAAACTAGGGAAGCCTCTGCTGCCACCAACCGTAACTTGGTTGGCCTTCATGTTTATGTCACAAAGAGTTAGAGTTGGAAGTTGTTGTAGCATGATCTACTTGGGTTAAAGGACCTTCTTTTCCTCAAATTATCAACTCGAGCAAGCTAGGTCGTCCATACGAAGTGGGGGAGGTCGAGCTGTGTTTGGAATAACCTTTACTCTTGTGGTTTGATTGGATAATTAAGAAGCCTTGTCTAATGTAGTTGGTAGAATTATTTTTGAAACAATGGCCGATGAAGTCTCAACTCCTTTTGCTATGACTCTCTTCTTCTTGGATGGTTTTGGAAGTTAGCAAGAATGTTGTTCTTTACTGGAGGAGCTCCAACGTTGGCACGAAGTTTATTGTAATCAAAGTCCTTATCCATTATATCTACACAAAAAAGGGAATTAGAAGCTATAATAACATGACATTTAACAAAATGTGAAAAGTAAACCTTACCTAAAAACAAAGAAAGAGTCGTTGGCAAAGGACACGTCGAGGAGACCTTTAGAACTTATAAAGTAAGGAAGGATTTTGAATGGTTTCTATATCTATTTTATCCTGGACTATAAAAAGATACTCGATCCTAAACTTAAACTTGTTCGACCTTTGCCATTATAAAAGAAATTTAGGTGTATGATTTAGGCAAAAGAAAAGGTGTTTATAACGGTCACGGGGCAAACATTTCAACTTAAAGAATTTTCTTTTGAATTTTTTAAAAGAAGTGATGGTAAAGAGAGAAGCATGTTGAGCTTCATTCAATGAAACCCAAGCAACCTTAGAATCATGCTTCAATTAATAAAATTACATAAATTTATTGATAATAGAACTTTTATGAGGGTGATGACAAAGTACTTGAAAGGCCTTTAAAAAGGTCTGATTATTTGGGTGGAGTTAGCTAAGCGTCAAGTAGACATTCTACTTTCGAAAAAGGAGAACAGAAATAATACATCAAGTTCTTTGAAGAAGAACTCGTATACAAAGGTAAAGTCCCCATAGCTTGGTAATGGTTTTATATAAATTATGTTTGAATCATCATCACAAGCTTTCCACTGAGATTAACTCGACCATTAAGTTGGAACATATGTTAAAAGAGTATACAAATTCCTCAACCAATTCTCTTGTGGTAAACTCGAAGTGATAGATAGGTGACAACTCCCGTAATACCCCAAAGTACTTGGAATCTGCAATATGGGGAAACCTATCTTTTCTTTTCTTGGCCAAATTTGGTTCTGATGTTTCCAACACTTATTGGGAATAAGCTTTATGTTTCCAGATAGGACAATGATAGGTCTCTTATCTTCTGGTGCTACAAAAACAACCACAACATTATTATTAAGGGATGAAGAAGATAGTTCCTCTAGTGAATCCAGAACGAGAGAATACAACTCAAAGATGTCTCCGTTGGAGGAATAAAAAAAAAGAACCTATTAAAAGCGTACCTAAACGAAATAAGTAAATGAAGTGAAAAATAACACATGAAAATGCTTGCACGAGAATTGATGGTACCGTCAACAAAATGAGGGGAGGTGCCAATGAAATGAAGGGTTTTTAATAGTGCAAAGGATAGGTGAAACATTTAAAAACACTTCACCTTACTAATGCGTATAGAGATTTGTATAATGAATGAAGAAACTATACTAAGCTCGAATGCTCGACTCTAGGAATGGTCACAAAGTTTGACTTAAAACTAGCCACGAAAAGACGGCCTCAACTAATTATTCAACCTTAACGTAAACAGTTGTGAAAACAATTTTCCATCTAAGTGACTTTCAACTGTTAAGTTCATTGTATACTGTCTGGTACCGAAATATACAGGGTTGAGATTATCCGCTTGTGAGAATCACAGGTAAAATCACACGCTAATCCAAACAATTTGAATTGAGATGTAAAACTGATTTTATTATAAATATCAAATTGAGATGTAAAACTGATTTTATTATAACAGACTAAATCATCCATACCTAGTAACAACTCATATCTGGATATTAACCTAGGCATATAAATATAACTTTATCCTCCACGAAGTACTCAAAAAATCTCTTTAACATTAAAGAATCTACTCAATCTCTTTAATATTAAATAATCTTTTACAAATAGACCTCCACGATTAAAAAAAAAAAAAAGTAGACCTCCACTTGATGATTACAAAAAGATGGACAACCATCTTTTGAAGGATTCAATTAAGCAAAGCTCCCCTTCCTCAAAGCCTCTCCACAACCACGGTAAGAACAATAGCTTTTATAAAACTTTTGCAATAAAACAAAACTTATAAAAAAAATCTTAAAAATATATAAGACATAGTGAAATTTATATATAGAGTAAAATCTCATAACATAATTCATGAAAATGAATTTAGTCTTTAAACTCAGTATTTATAGATTGTTCAGGCAAAACATAAAATATTAGATTGCTTTATTTTTCAGCTTTCTGTTAAGCTCTAAGTCAATAGGGTCCTGTTAGTTCATCATCAACATTCTAAACAACATCCACTTATTATTGTGTTGTGTTCTTTTGTCCAGAGATGGCACTGGAGGTCTGCCACTTCCTTTTTATCTTCTTTTGAGTTTCATTTTAATTCGCTCTTGACAAACTAACGTCCCCAAGAGTATCCACACTATGCTTCACTGATACTTATTTGTCCCTGTGTATTAGTTGAGCATATTTTCCTCTTCATATTATAATTATAGCATGGTAATTAGCTGTATCTTTTTGTTTGGAAAAAAGAATAATGCATACACCATCAAGATGCACAACATATTTAGTGTTTACGCATGATTTGTGTAAGCACATTTTGACAAGAATTATGCTAAACTCCTATTCACAAGAATATTGAACTTTTTGGACAAATATTGTGAATATATGAATTTGGGTTCCAGCCAGAGTACAAATGTTCCTAAAGAAACGCTGCTAGACGGTAGGTATTCTAGGACCTGGTTGGTTTAAATTAAACCAGCTATTCTACTTACTCACACAATCTTTTGCCAAATCTGAAGTAAAATTCACTTGCTAAAGAAACCGACTGTACAAAACTGAAAGGAAATATTTTATTGATACAATAAACAGGTATAGATATACATTATACATTTCCTGCGATTACCAAAATAACTGGCAAATGAATGCCATGTTATGCAACAAGTATTGCCTTCTCAAATCCAGCATATGAAATTCAAAGTTGCGGAGATACTTGTACATCAGTAAACTTACTTGCAGCTTGAGCAGCTCCAGTTAATTTATTCACAACTTCATATACAATGACACAAACACTGGAGCTATAAATGCCACCAAACCAAACTCGAAATGAACTTATAAGAGATCAAATGGCAGCAATTCAAAGTAAAGTTGAAGAATGCTTACAACAGTAAGGTCACAAGGCAACAGAAGAACAATGCACAACAGAGGAGCCTTTGGGAACAGAGAGAACCTTCCCAAACCAACCAAGTTCACCCCACAATTCCCCATCTGGATTCTTCTTCACTCCAATCTCAGCACACCAAATTTCCATTTCTTTCCCATTCCCTTGGCTCTCCCACACCACACACAATTTCCCACCCAACTCAGCCATGGTGGCCCCGCATAGAAACCTAGGCAAACCCTTCTCCAACCCCTTCAACTCCTCCCACACCCCACGCCCCACATCGAAACCTTTGATTTTTCCCAAATAGTCGTAGCAGTACAGAATACCCTCCACCACGCACGCCCTACCTCTCCACCCGAGATCCAATTCTCCCCCTACGCTCTCCCACGATCCGCTGCGCGGCTCGTACGCGATGCCGCCACGGTCCGCCATCGCGTATACCTTGTCGCCGACGACCGCGCTGGCGTGCATCCACTTCTCCCGGACCTCGGAGGGGCTGGTCACCCTCTCCCAGCGCCCAACGTCGGGGTCCAGGACCTCCGCCCAATTGGCGGAGCGGGCCCACGTGTCGGCGACGCAGCCGCCGAGGACATAGATCTTTCCCCCGATGACCCCGGCGGCAGCAAACTCTCGGGCGACGCGCATGGTTGGGCCCGGAAGCCAGCGGTGGAAGCGGCAGTCGAGGAGCCAGACATGGGGGGAGGGGACGTCGTTGATGGAGCCGCCAAGAACGTAGATGGTGGAGCCGATGACAGCGTAGGCGGAGCCGACGGCGGGGGACGGAATAGGGGGTAGGGGCGCTAGGAGGGGACTAGGGACTATGCGGTGGAGCGTGAACCACTGGAGGGAGGAGGCGCGCGTGCGGATAGTGAGGTAGAGGAGGGGTTGCGTGCAGTTGAGGAGGCAGCGCGTGGTGAAGAATAGAGGGGTAGAGAGGAGGGTGCGGATGGGTTTGGAAACGAGGGATAGGGTTGGGTGGTGGCAGCGCGGGATGCGTGCTATGCAGTTCAAAGCCACGTCGTCTGGGAGGGATGGGATCAGGTTCGGTGCTTCTGCTTCTACTTCTTGTTCCGAAGGAGAGGGTCTCCACATGACTTCTGTTGTTGTGGAATGTTACTTTCCTGCGCAACCTACTCCACTTCTTTTTCTTTTCCTTTTTTGTTTTATCTTTTCCAATGACATCCTCCTTTATACACACTTAGAAGTGATATTATTTTATTTTAAAGATAATATCTTCTTATATATATCTTATTATCAAAGCTAAGTTATCAAATTATTTTTAAAATTAGTATTTGTCCAGAACTGTAGATAGTAAATCCTACAATTTATCTTATTTACTTATTTTTATTTTTCTCTTAGTTCTATTTTGCTCAAATGTGTCATCTTCCCAACTAACTCTAAGGCTGACTATGATTCATTCATGAGATCCACTTCCCTGTTTCTTTTTTTTTTAGAACGGAAAGGGGTGAGACTTGGTTTTTTATTTATATTTAATACAAGAATGTCCATGATTTAGCATTGCATTTTACACTCCTATATATTAATCCTCCATTTCCATAAAATTAAATTTTTAATTTTACCTTTTAGAAATATATATTTTAGATTGTGATTTTGTAATGTATTTTTAAATCAAAAAATACATTTTGAATCATGCAATATAATATAAAATGTATTATCTGGGGAAGAATACATTACACAATGATTAATATCTTTTATATTGTACATTCAATATATTGTACAATTTAGACGAGTTCTTCCTGTACCCTAATAGGTTTTTCTTGCACCCTAATAAAAAAATTTCATACCGCAATTATCTTTATATGACAACTGGATGACAGCTCCATCCGGTTGTCATTTGAAAAAAATTGACAATCAGATGAACACATTTTTGTTCAAATGACAACCGGATGGGGTGCCATCCGGTTCTCATTTCTAAATCAAAATGATAACTGGATGAAACCCATCCGATTCTCATAATCCAAATTGAAAAATTAATCTGTTTTTGATTTGGACTATGAGAACCGGATGGGTTTCATCTGGTTATCATTTTGATTTGGAAATGAGAACCGGATAGCACCCCCATCCGGTTGTCATTTGAAAAAAAATTAACAACCGGATGGGGGTGCCATCCGGTTGTCAATTTGTTTCAAATGACAACCGGATGACACTTCCATCCGGTTGTCATACAAGGGCATTTGCGGTATGAAATTTTTTTATTAGGGTGCAGGAAGAACTTGTCTACATTTTAATGTATTTTCAGAATTTCTGAAATATATTTTTAGATCCGGAAATATATTGTAGCAATGCATAATGCATTATTAGATTTCGAATGATATATTATGATGAACAGGATAGATTTGTCATTTCACCCCTTTAGGGAGGTGCAGGTTTAAAAACATGAGGGTGCAAAATGCAATGTCCCATGATTAACTGGAACTGGAGTTGGGCTCAGACACTCCTACTAATTATTTAAATGCTTTCCTCTCTTCTTTTAAGTTGTTAGACAAATTAATTTATAAGAAGCCTGAAAACTTATAAATTAGCACTTTCAAAACCATTTGACATTTTCTTGTGTGATGGATTTCAGTCTGATTTGATTGTCATTCTTTTCAACTTGATTCTTTTCGTTCATTCAAAGAACCAGAATGATATATCTAGTCTAGTTACAAGATAATGAATAGCAAAGTTGAAATCACCAGAAATTTGGATAGCTTCAAGCTGCAAACATGTTCCCAACATGTAATATGACATATACCAACTTTATGAGCAGATAGGCATAAAGGCCGTGATAATTCATTAGCAGGGTGATTTTTGCCTGGATGCAATTGATATGAGAAAACAGTGAATCCTTCAAAATAGTTATCACTGGCTTGACTTTACTACAAAGGAAATCCCAAACAGTTAAAGAGTAGGAGAACTGGATAGACACTATACATAATAATATAAAACACCAGAATCAGTAACAAGGTAACAAGTATTTGAAAGGAGCAAAAAATACCCGGGCACGCCAAAAATTTGTCTCATCTTCTATGAGGTTCATTTTCCCCGAGAATGTGGTCTTGTAAACCATTAAAGTGTGTAAACATCAATTGAAAACCACATTTTAACTAGGGAATGGAATCTTATTTCTTAAGAGCTCACTCACATTTGTCAAGTTCATTTGAACTTGGGCAACTTTGACAGAAAAAAAAGTGAGTTTACAAGCTATTAGGCCTCTGGTTGTCCTATGGTCATAAAAGAGTTTAAAATCTAAAATTCTATAGCTTCGCAGTAAAGGCAACAATGCCTAACAGGCTAAGGATCTGTTTAAAATTTTTCCAAAAACACTTCTATTTCTAAAAGAGCAAAGACAAACACTTCAATTTCTAAAAGAGAAAAAAATAAGAAATTGAAATCAATATATACGAGTTAAAAATCAAATTCTAAAGAAGTTTAAAATGACTGTTTCTATAAATTAGTTTCTATTTGAACTAATTTTAAGTAATAGAGAAATTGATTTCATTTTTCTTCTCACCTAAAAGTCATAATAAGTCATAAAAGTGATTATGGAGAAGTCAACAAAAGACATTTAAGGTCTTGTCTCCAGTTGCAGGTTCCCATAATGATTGTAGGATGCAAGTGAAGAGGTCCAACAGCTGACAGAGAAAAATCTTGACACCATTTTAAAATTCAAACAGCAGGAAGATAATACTATAAATCCAATATTGATCATACTATAAACCAAATAGTATCTAATATTTGCAGGCATCTAGCCTTAACGCAATGTTGAATACTGAAAGTCCTCCAACAGGTAAGATCTTCACATCATCTAAAACAACAGTAAGATAGACATGAAACATGATGATAACATAAAAGCTTGTGAGAGAAAATTTCTTTAGCTAAGTGTCCAAGTACCAAATCAAAATGTATATAGCAAAAACTTGAAGTACTGAAACAGAATGTGGATATTAGCTATTCAAATTGCTCACTTCGCTATTGTTAGGCTATGTATATCAAACAAACTTCACTACTTATCCCTATTGGATACGGAATTAAGAAATTCTATATCCACAAAGGAAAAATTGAAGTCAATTGAAGAACAAAATAAGATTCACCCTCCATGAAGGTGGCTCAACATTCAAATTAAATACCTAAGCCACAAAAGGATGTGCCCCAAAAAATAAAAGAGAATAGTTATTGAGAACAACAGACAGGAAGAGTAAGAGAAGAAGAATGCATCAAATAGTTCACAGAGCAAATGAGAATCCAGCAAGAAAGCACGAAGACTAGATGCAACAAGCAGAAAATAAATGACAAGCGAGAGAAAAATAGAGAAACCGCATCCAGCAAAAGGGCAAATTGATTCTGGATGGAAGCAAAAGCTACAACAGGTTACTTAACGCACAACGTAGTTTTTACCAGCTAGATTTTGGTTTATAGAAACCAAACATCCCAAATTTGAGTCAAAAGTGATTTGATTAGGATGAATGCAATTATCGATGCAACCACCACGAAGAAACCAAGCAAGCACTTCCAACACTAAAGAGTGCATATGCAAAAATATTGGCGATTGTACTCCTGCGTTACATTCACATTATGACATTCAAATCTTCTCAGATATTTTTTGTTAAACATTTCTATGATATGGTAATCGATATAATATAACATGCCACCTTTTTCGTATTTAAACAAGCATGTTACATAGCATTACAAGATGTAAGAACTCGGCATTATCATTTTTACAAAATTTCCATTGAAGCATCCAGCCTTCTCAAATTACTTGACCCTAAAACAAGCACCCCAGTTTTCATTTATCAACATCATGCAAACTGTAGCATGTTCCACTTAACTTAAGCTTCCGTTTAAAAGAAAACTCTTCAACTTTAAACTCAAAGGAATTTCCTATTCAAAGCCGGCCATACATTGAAAGCATTTCTCTGAGTCTGTCTGCCTCTCTCTCCAAGCTATCAAAGCTCACCGAACTAGCAATTCTCCAACCCCAGTTTCCAAACTGCATTAGTCAGGGGATCAACGAACGTCACGATTTTATTTATTAATTTTGTGAGGGGGGGAGTGGGTTGTCTAAACTTTTCCAGATGTTACAAGTCATCTAACATTTTTATTTTCTTTGTTCAGGTTGAATAAACCAAAATGTTGCCAGAACAAATGAACATCATGCATAACATTTTACCTGAGTTGCGGGAATATTCATCCTGGCAGAACTACCCAATCCAAGAACATCTTGCATAGGTATTATTGCTGTTTGAGAAACAGAACCCAATGCTCTCTTGATTAGACCCCAAGAAATGTCATCTCCCTCATTTAATGAAAGATAACTTAGTGCCTGAAATATGAAAATGAAGAGGGAGATGAACTCTCACACAACTTAGTTAAAAAAACATTTCATTACTTCACAAAGACAACCAAACCTACATTGGATTTCTCTTCTTGGTTCAAGGCTTCCCACCAGCCTCTGATCTGTTGCAGAAAGGCAATTCTTGTCAAGGCTTTTAGCATTGACAGGTAGTATTTTTTAAGACATGACAAAAGTATACAAACAAAGCAACTAAGATGTCTGAAGTTCTAAATGTCAGAGGCATGCATCAATTTCAATAGGTAAAACATTCCACAACAAATAAAATATGGGTTCTCCATATAGAAAATCTTGTCTTATTGGCAATCTGTTAGATATTGTTGAATAATTAATGAGAGAGTTAGTCGGGGCTGAGATAATTAGAAAAATAAGGCATGTTGCATGTAAATAAGAAAAAAGGGGTGAGAGAGAGTCATCTTGTTAATTTGAGGTAATAAGAGCCTTTGGACATTAAAAGGTGCTAAACTCAAAGTTCAATACTATGTTCGTTCTATTTTGTATACTGGATAGTTCTTCCCCAGATTTTATAATTAAGATATCAGATCCCTACCCTATCATAACCTTTGACTGATTTCTGCAGAGAATACACCCAGGCCCTTTCTATAAGATAGACATGCAACACCATAGATGTATGGCTGAAGAAATTCTTACTGTGTCATTGTCATGAGTCCCTGTATAGACAACTTGATTGCACTCATGATTATGTGGCAAATGAGGGTTATTAGCATCGCCTCCAAATCCTGGATAAAGTTAAATAGATAAGAAAATATCCTGGCACTTTGAATTACTTAGGGCATTGAAACTGAACATGGTAAACAAAATTAGAAATCAATCATTACCAAACTGGAGAACAGCCATTCCAGGGGCTCCAATGGATCTCCTTAGTTGGACTACATCCTCAGTGATAACTCCCTTTCATAAACCACAAACCAAAATTTTACAATGGGCACCCTAAGAAAGAGTCAGGAATGAATGAATGCAATGATCTCATGGTTTAAATATGTTTTTATTCCTGCAAAGTTGCGATAAGTTTGTTTTTGGTCTCTCAAATTTAAAATTGATTTTGTCAGTCCTTGTAGTTTGAAAAATGTTTGGTTTAGTCTTTTAGTCCCCAACACCGTTAAAATTTGTGCTTGTTACATAACTAACAATTATAAATTGTTTACATGACAATCTATTTCGATTTTGCATTCTTACCATCAAATACTCTACCACATTTATTTTCCTTTCAAAGTATTTATTTTGACTACATTGAGATATAAGCCGTTTGAACAAATGGACTAAAACAAAGCTTTTTGTCAAATTACAGGGATTAAAAAGATCCATTTTAGAGTACCAAAAACAAACTTAGCTCAAATTTGAGAAACTAAAAACATATTTAAACCTAAAACCACTATTGAGTTTGTTTCAATAATGCATACCAGGTCTTCTGCTATTATATTAATCCTTCCAACAGCTCTGAAAATGGCGTCAAACAATGACATTCCAGGCCCTACCTATCATTTAAATGATATGAAGCGGATTATAGTTTGACCAAATAGATTAAAGAAAGAACAACATGAGAGGTTCTGACCTTCCACTTTCCAAGCATAGCTACTTTTGCTTCTGCACATTTGTAGACCACACACATTTTAGAACAACACACCAAGCAAGTGAGATAAGCTTATTGTTCAGTGTATACATACCAGTGGGAACAGCCCAATATCCAGCAAATCCTCTAAAGTGGTCTATCCTAAATTCATCAAATAGATTTTGTGCTCGTCGTATGCGACGTATCCACCATGAGTATCCATCTTTCTCCATGGCCTTCCAATCATATAGGGGGCTTTTTCATTAAAAGTTGACAATATAAAATATGAGAAATCAGTAATCTATACGGGACAGGAAAACTACTAAATGTACTACAGTATAACATGATAGTAGTTATTACGATAAAGAAAAAGAAAATACCAAGGAGAAAAAGGCTGAGACAGGGTCTAGAGATTGTTAAAATATCCTACATTGACTAGAAATATGGCCAAAATGCTTGATATAGGACCTAGGCAATCCTCTCCCTTTGAGCTAACTTTGGGTTTGAGTTAGTTCCTATCCCTTTATAATAGAAATAATCAAGCAGTATATATTGTCGTATACAGCCACAGCTGGTTAAAGCATGGAAAGTGAAAGGAACTAAATTGAGTTGGAACAAGTCAAAGGAGATGCCTTTTGACCATAATCACAGAAGAGGCAGATAAAAAATCAGGACGAGAATTAAATAAAAACGTGGAAATTTGAGATGTATAAGTATAACAAAATATTTATCATGGGATTAACTTCAAACCTGCCCCAAAGCTGACCAGTTTCACTGAATGCATCAGGAGGAACACCACTCACTAAAAGAGGAAATCCTTTCCGGTTCTGCCACATAAATATAGAGATATTTTATGATAAAAAGGTACAATTTGCTCCAAAAAATTAAAAAGGTTATATCAGACTTCAGAGACATTCTTTAGGGACTACTAACCAGTAAAAAGTGTTTCTTATTTGCCCAAACATCTGCGCTATGATAACCAACATATATTGGCATGTCTCCCATTATGCTGATTCCCTTACTCTGTGCATAGCAGCGGACTTTCTGCCACTGCCTTTGAAACAAGAACTGTTGGGCAATAAATACATTTATCTGCATGCAAAAGTATAAATGATTCAAGAAGAACCCTTCTGGCTACAAGTAGAAGTATAGAGATAACAAGTAGACAATAATTTGAGCTATAAGGATAATTTATGTCCTTACAAAATCTTGTTTCTGCTGGTAAATGTCTTCTAGAGCTACAAGATGGCGATTTCTCAAAGGTTCAGGCCAATTGTACCAGCTGAATGTGTTTAAACTGTCATCAATTGCAGCAAAATACGCTGCATCTTCAAGCCAGCCTACAGCATTGCGAAGATATTACTTACAACCTTACAAAAGAAAGAAATTTCTCTAATGATTTTTGAAAAACTTTCCAAGGTAAGTCTTGCAAACTGATACATAAGTAACATCAAGAAAGATGCATGTATCTTCAAACCCATAAGAAACTTCTCAATGTTCAAGTCCTCTGTCTACTCAGTATTTTACTTATTACCACCACAAATCCTAATGTTTCTTTCCTTCGTACTTCTATAACATTTAATCCTAAAATTATTAAGTTGTCTACATGCTGCAACCATCCATAATAAACGTCCATAAGTATTCATATATTTAATTTTTATCTAGCTTGAACTGATTATCTTGTTGCAGTTGTTTAATTGGAATTTGCGATCACAACAAACTTCAAGATTTTATTTAGCGCGAATAAGAGGACAAAATCCACCAAAGCTGTGGGAAGAAAACAGGTATAAGAACAATCAAAATAATTTTTTGATCAAATTACTATTTCAAAGGCACAGAAGCTAAAAGACATCAATGCAATTACATAAGAATAGAAAAAAATGAGTGTCTCACTTGATATGTCAGGGTCCCTTCGGAAATTCTCGAATTCCGTTTTGAGTTCTCCTTCACTTGAAATGAGCCTCTCTGCAGCCTACATATGGAATTTCAAAAAGAGGAAAATCAATATAAAACACCAGACACATAAAGATGCCTATAAAACAAAGGAAGAGTCACAAAAAAAATAAAAAAGGTAGATGGATGAGGTGAGGAACAATCCTAGCAATAACAAAGCTGTAAACACCTTACTTTGGTTATCAGAGGATCCTTAAGGTCAGCAACGAGTGAAAAATTGACGCGCTCTGCATCACTGCATTCATTTAACAAACAGTTGAGAAAAAGAAACTAGAAGAAACAAAACTGAAAAACTACAGGACTCACATCGGTTGAGGAAGCTCGTGTGTTTCCAACAATCCATCGTCGACGAGGCCTTGAAGAGAGATCAACAGCGTGTTGCCACAATTTGCATCCTGAAAATCAGAATGTGAAAGTAAATGCACTACACCGAAATAGTTGAGCGAGAGAAAAAAAAAAAAAAAAAACTATCAGAACCGAACCGAATCGAACCTGGCCAGAGTAAGGAGATCCTTCTTCGTTGGCTTTTCTGCCAGGCGGCACGAGAGGAAGAACCTGCCAAACGGAGCAACCGGCGCGGTGGAGCCAATCGATGAAACGGAAGGCCTCGTGACCGAGATCGCCGATGCCGTAGGGGCCTCGAAACGACGTCGGATGGAGTAGAATGCCGCATCTTCTGCGAAGGTCGGAGTTGGGAAACCAGTCGCTGTAGTTGTCGGGTAAATCTTCACCTACGGAAACGCTGAGTTGAGTTAACGAAGAGAAAGCGGAAGCGACGGGGAAGGAGAGAACTGGTTTGGAGGGTTTGAAGAGAGCGGGGCAACGGTGGTGTGGGAAACACACTGAGATGTTCAATGCCAGAGCCATCTCTTATCTCTCTGTCTATCTACGAATTTCAGTGTGAATTTGGAAAAGGAAAATTAGCAGATGCGTTCTCTTGAAGAGTAGAGTGAGCGGTGGCAGGAAACTCGTGAAGGCGCAACAAGACAGAACCTGTCTGTCATCACTGTGTGATCCGAGGCAACCCCAACGGACAGCAATGTCTGAAATTTGTGCACACTCCATCGTGTCATATCACTTACTATTACAGTGAATCACACTGAAAACTTGTGTTATGAGATATTTTTGTTGTTCTTTACAAGTAATAATTGTTTACTTTGAAAGTTTTTAGAGAATTGTTATTGAAATGAACTAATATTTCAAAGTAAATTGGGCAAAGGGGTATGCAATAAACCCATGAACATAAAAGTAGCTCTAATTAATCAATTGCTTTAAAGATACTTTCTTAATCATCAAGGTAAAAGAAAAAAAAAAAAAAAAAAAATAGGCAAGGCAGAGGAAGTGAGAAAGGGAAACACACCCTACGAGGTAACACAAAATGGGACCGTAGTTTAACGTTACTGTTCACACCAAACTTTCATTTTACACTTATTTTGATTAATACAATATTATATATTAATAAAATAAGAATATATATCAGTATAAAATGAGTGTGGAAAGTGAACAGTGATGTTAAAATAACACCACTGAAAGAAGATCGGTGCTGAAGGGAAGGACCGAGATGTTTTTGCTGGTTTGTGTCAAGAGGTGAAGTGGTGTGGTTTGTTGTTTCTCATGGTGGCACTAGAGTTCGGAATATTTGGTATTTATCGGTATGGGTGGAGAAAAAAAATATATTTTGACATTAATGTTATTTAAGTTCATTTTTGACACTTATTTATCGGTATGGGTGGAGAAAAAATATATATTTAAGCTTATTTTTTTAATAAAATATTTTACAATAATAAAATGATAATTTATTTTAATATTATTCTATACAATATTAAAGCATCATTACTTTGTACTTTGTAAGAATTCTCTGAAGGTGAGTGGGTGAGCTACATACATTTTATTTTAATTGATGTACAATGAAAAATAAATTACATTATTTAGATGTATCAAGTGAATATTTGATATAAAATATTTTTTCAATGCATGTAAATGGGGATAAATGAATGAAACTGAATTGTCAATAAATTAAGAGAAGATGGACAAAAAAAGAGTCACATCATCATAAAAAATAATCACAAGTGAAAACAGTTACTAATAATTCCATGAAAGCTTTTAAAAATTCTTAAACTCCCACAATTTGTTGTAGAATTGAGAAGTTTAATGTAGTCAACAATCTATTAGTTGCACTAAGTTTGATCACAATCACTACATACAAAACTAAACAACCCTATTTTTTTTTTTTTATCTTAGAATTAAGTGGTTTAAGTTCATCTCCTTCCTTGTCAATATAAATTATTTATCACAATTAATAATATTCGTTTCTTGATAAAGAAAGTTGGTAAATCTTTAGTAGCATGTATGTGCAAAGATGACGAGTGTATTTGCAAGATTTACTCCATTTACATATGGTGACAAAGAAAGTTCTTTCCTCACGTGAAAATGAGTTGCTAGTTTGACCACACGATATCATTTTCGAGTTTCGGCCTTCCTTGTTAATTTATTGCCATGCAGAAATGTAAGGCGATTTTCATGAGCACACAAGCAAAAAGCCTTCTTCGAACATTTATGTATGTGTATCAAAGCTAACAAAAGAAACATAGACGTAACAAAGGTGGAAAAAAGAGAGAGAAAATATACATAAAATGAGAAGGCATGAGTAGATACAACAACCTCGATTACTACGTACCCTAATCCTGGATGAAATTCACAAACAAGACCACTCACTATACATAATTTATCTGATTGTGAATTAAACCCTAACAAAAAATATAGTAAGATCGGGCCCAGTATTCCCCTGCAAGTCCGGGCTCATCATATACAGAGTCTCCGAATCCTTCGACCCCACTACGTGCTCGAAGGGTGCTCGCATGTACGCCAACTCTCCTCCGTCGCCGCCGCCGCCACCGCCCTCCTCCACCTCCGATCTCATTGGAAGAACGCCGGCGCCCATCGACACGGGCTTCAGAAGCTCCATCACGTACAAGTCCTCCTCCGTGGCCTCCCTCCGCACGCCGTACCCGTTCTTCTTCCCGTTGCAGTACATGGTCCACAAGGGTTCCTCCGCGATCCTCGTCTTGTCCTTCTCCGAACGCTTCTCGCACTCCAGCGCCACCCTCACCGTGCCGCTGGCCATGTCCTTCTGCAAGGAGTTGGTGTGCATGGAGAGCTCGACGACGAGGGACGGGAGGCAGCGGGGGTTTTCCTGGACGGCGAGGCTGACGCGGCCCTTGCGGCGGCCGAAGAGGGTGCCGGTGACTTTGATGCCATTGTTGACAGTTTTGTGGTGGTGGTCGGGAGGGAGGGAAGGGAACTTGCAGGAGGGGGTTATGATTGGTAGGGAGCGGAAGACGGAGCGGAAGACGCGGACGACTTTGGGTTTGAGGCGCTTTTTTTGGGAGGGTTGGACGAGAGAGAGGGATATGGGTGGTGGTGGTGGCGGCGGAGGTGTTGCTGGTGCAGATCTTGGCTCCCCCATTGGTTGGCTTTCACAAACCTACAGGAAGAGAAGATCATTGCCATGAGAGACAGAGGAAGCTACCTATGTTCTTTCTTGCTTTCGACTTTCGGAAACCCCACGTTCTCTTTTCTTCTGCTTTTGCGGCTTCACATCCATCTTCCGACACTCACTCGTTCAACATTCTCCATTCTCCATTCTTTAAATAGCCTTTCTCCTTTCCTCTTACATAATCTTTCATACTCTTACATACACACACAAAACACAAGGGAATAACACACTACCTTAATTAACACAAAACAATAAGTTCACAAATCTGCCACTTTCTATTTGCTTTTCACACATTTTTCTGTTAATTAGAGTTAAAACGGATGAAAATTTTATTAAATAAACTGAAGTTTTTATGTTTTTTTATAAACTTTAATTAACGAGAAATTAGTTGTATCTTAAAAGGAGTGTATACGGCAATTTGTGTAAGACAATGCATTATATTTGAAAAAAAAATAATGATATTTTAATATTCCTATCTATTAATACATTCATTTAATATTTTTATGTGGTAAAAGAAATATTTTATTATGAGTTGTCAAGAGTATTATTTGCTCTTATTTTCTCTCCTTTTCCTCTCTTCTTTATTTTCTTTCCTCTCTCTTAGAATCTGTTTAATTTAAGGCGCAAAAATACCAATAAATCTTATAAACAGTAAACTTTCTTCCTTAACGAAAATTTACAAGATTTAAAAGTTCTATTTATAATAATTATTTTAATAAAATTATGAAAATAATAATAAAATTAAAAGTTATAATAATAATTACAATAAATTTATAAAAATGATTATTTAATTATATAATATGTTATAATAATATTAGAATTTTAATTAATAATTAATTAATTATATATATATATAAATGATACGTTATAAAGTTAACTTATAATAGATTATAATTATACGTATATGTTACGTTCGTAACATATAATCAAATATATACATATATATCTATATATATATA